>MDSV01014161.1_pt1 | contig 12567 bp, 12 predicted proteins | sample 810851 | NCBI WGS metagenome assembly MDSV01 (sample SAMN05326640, study PRJNA326480) | marine metagenome | isolation source: seawater | place: Atlantic Ocean: North East | collected 2012
ATTATTGATGGTGGCTATTCAATAATATAAAAATAAATAAACTATATTAACATTAACCAAATTTTATAAGTATATTTATTGATATTAAATTTGATCAAGGGTTTATGAAAACATTAATAATTGCTGAAATTGGCGTTAATCACAATGGAAAAATTTCCTTAGCAAAAAAAATTGTACTGTCAGCGAAGAGAATAGGTGTTAAAATAGTTAAGTTTCAATTTTATAAAACAGAAAATCTTATTTTACCCAGAACGCCTATGGCAAGCTATCAATTAAAAAATTATTCTAATAAACAAGCACATGACCAATTTAAAATGTTAAAAAAATTTGAGTTAAGTTTATCTGAACATATAGAATTATCTAAATTTTGTAAAAAAAATAAAATTGAATATTGTTGTAGTTTTTTCAATGAGGATGATCTAGTTCATTTAAAAAAGTTAAATTTAAAAAGAATTAAAATTCCTTCTGGAGAAATAAATAATTTTTTTTTACTTAAAAAAATCGCAAAACTAAATAAAAAAATTATATTATCTACAGGGATGAGTTCAGAAAATCAGATAAAAAGTGCAATTAAATTTCTTATAAAAAATGGTCAGAATAAAAAAAAAATTACTATTTTACATTGTTGTTCATCTTATCCAGCTTCAAGAAAAGACCTTAACCTTAATGCAATAAGTTATTTAAAAAAAAAATATCAAATGCCAATAGGATTTTCTGATCATTCTCAAGATATTCACGTACCAATGATAGCAGTGAGTAAAGGAGCTGTTCTAATTGAAAAACATCTAACTTATTCAAATAAATTAAATGGTCCAGACCATAAAGCAAGTTTAAACATCATAAATTTTAAAAAAATGCTTAATTCAATAGAATTTGCTGAGGAAGTTCTAGGTTTAAAATCAAAAATAGTAACGCAATCAGAGAAGAAAAATATTTTTTTTGTAAGAAAATCTATAGTAGCTAAAAAAGATATTTTAAAAGGTCAAAAGTTTTCATACGAAAATTTAACAGCAAAGAGACCTCAAAGTGGCAAATCTTTAGAAAATTTATCCAAAATTCTTGGGAAAAGGGCTAGCAAAAATTATATAAAAGATGAATTAATATGAAAAAAACTAAATTAGCTGTAGTCACAGGAAGTAGAGCTGATTATGGCTTATTATCAAATTTTTTAAAACAATCAAAAAAACACTTTGATTTAAATTTAATTGTAACTGGTGCACACTTAAATAAATCATTTGGAAAATCTTTAAAAGACATAAGAAATGACAAAATCAGAATAGTAAAAAAAATTGATGTAGAAATCAAAAATGGAAAAGGAGCAGTTGCAAATTCAATTAGTGTTGGAATTAATAAATTTAATAAATTTTTTGAAAAAAATAAATTTGATTTTATAGTTTTGTTAGGGGATAGGTATGAAATATTTTCTTGTGCAATTGCAGCTGCAATAATCAGATTACCTATTATTCATTTACATGGTGGTGAAGTAACTACAAATTCATACGATGATTATTTTAGACATTCAATTTCAATTTTTTCTCAATATCATTTTGTTTCTGCAAAAAAGTACTACAATAGACTTATACAATTAGGGAATAGCCCTAAACACATATTTCTTGTAGGTGGTCTGGGTGTATCCAATATAAGAAATATCAAGTTTATTTCAAAAAAAAATGTAGAAAAAAAATTAAAAATTAAATTTAAAGAAAAAAATTTATTTTTTATTTACCATCCTGAAACACTTGAAAAAAACTTTGGTTTTAAGGGTTTGAAGAATTCATTAAAGATATTATCAAAATTAAAAAATACCCTAGTTATTCTGTCATCTAGTAATGCCGATACAAATTATATTAAATTTGATAATATTATCAAAAAATATTGTAAAAAATATAGCCACCTAAAGTTAATCCCAACTATTAAACATGAAAACTATTTGTCAACTTTAAAATATATGAATGCGATAGTTGGAAACTCATCAAGTGGAATTCTTGAAGCACCATCATTAAAAATTCCAACCTTAAATATTGGAAGAAGACAAGATGGGAGATTGAGATCTAAAAGTGTTATTGATTCTAGTTATGAAAGTTTAGAGATCAAAAAAAAATTACATAAAGCACTCGTATTAAAAAACAAAAAAAATATATTTAAAAATCCTTATGATTATGGTGATTCTGTAAAAAAAATTATTAATCATATAAAAAAATTAAGCCAGAAACATCGGAGTAAAAAAAAATCATTTTTTGATATCACAAATGATATTCAAGTAGAAAAATTATTTAGATAGATTATGAAAAAAATTGGCCTTATAATAGGATTTGGATCGATTGGTATGAAACATTTCAAATCAATGTCTAAAAGTAAAATTTTTAAAAAAATATATATATTATCAAAACACTTTAAGAGTAATAAAAATTGTATAGATAATTTATCTCAAATATCAGAAATCAACCCAGATGTTATAGTTATCTGTTCAGAAACATCGTCTCACTTAAATCAATTAAAGTTTATTGAGAAAAATTTCTCTAAAAAAATTATACTTGTTGAAAAGCCTTTATTTTCAAAAAGTTCTTCCTTTAAGATTAAAAATAATAAAGTTTTTGTAGCTTATAATTTAAGATATGACCCAATTCTTCAATATATTAAAAAATTTATATCTAATAAAAAAATCATTTGTACAAATATAAATTGTAATTCATATCTACCTAGTTGGAGAAACAGAAATTATAAAAAATTATACAGTGCTGATAAAAATAAAGGTGGAGGAGTACACTTAGATTTATCACACGAGATCGATTACGCAAATTGGATTTTAAAAAATTTAAAAAAACGTAGTATAACTTTAAAAAAAATTTCTAATTTAAAAATTAATTCTTATGATTATGCAAATTTTTTAGGTAGTTCATATTTATCAAAAATTGTAAATATCAATTTAAATTATTTTTCTCAAAAGGATAAAAGAAATATAGAAATATTTACAAATAATATATTTTTATTTATTGATTTAATTAATCGAAAAATCGAATTTAAATCCAATAAAATTATAAAAATTAAAAAATTTAAAAAGATATCATCTATTGATAGAATGACATTACAAATTAAAGATGTTCTTAAAACAAAACCTTCATTTGCATGTTCTTATAAAAATGGAATGCAGGTTTTAAAATTATTAGGGCTATAAATGAATATATTATGTTTAATATGTGCAAGAAAAGGATCTAAAGGTATTAAAAATAAAAATATGATATCTATAAATGATAGAAAACTAATAGATATAACAATAAATCAGGCAATATCAGCTAAAATTTTTAATAAAATAGTTGTTTCTACAGACTCAACAACAATACAAAAATACGTTAACAGCAAACAAAAATTATCTTGGTTTATTCGACCTAAAAACCTTTCTGGCGATAAAATATCAAAATTAGAAGTAATAAAACATGGATTACTTGTAAGTGAGAAAAAATTTAATACTAACTTTGATATAATTTGTGATCTTGATGTTACGGCACCATTGAGAGTTAAATCTGATATTATAAAGGCATACAAAAAATTCACTACGCTCAATAACGATATTTTATTTTCAGTATGTGAAGCAAAAAAAAATCCATATTTTAACATGGTTGAATTTTCTAATAATAAAACTTCATTAGTGAAAAAACTGATTAAAAATGTTTCATCAAGACAATCAGCACCTAAAGTTTTTGAGATGAATGCTAGTATTTATTTTTGGAAAAGAAATGCGTTGATTAAAAGAAAAAACCTTTTTGGGAATAATGTTGGTATTTATGAAATGCCCAGAGAAAGATCAATAGACATAGATGATTACTTTGATTTGAATTTAGTAAAAAATCTAATTCGTCATAAAAAAAAATAAAATAAAGTCTATATATAAATATAGCAATATTATGGAATATTATATAAATTATATTTATTTTTATCTAATAATTCCAATATGATCTACATAATATTAAATCTTAAAATTTTTAGAAAGATAAGATTTAAACTTTACAGAGATACTTGGAGAAATATCAGAAATCTCTCAAAAAAAGATTATGTGCGGTATGTAAGAAAATTAATTTTTGATTTGCATAGTGAATATATATATTCAGCTGGGATATCAAAAATTTTATGGAATAATATTAACTTTCCCGATTATAGGTTGGTTTTACAACAGTTTTTTGTACAGAGTCTTGGATATCGTAAAATCACAACTATGATGATTTACTATTCCTATAAAAAAAAAAACAAATTAATTTTTCCACTTCCAAGATTATGGAGAAAAAAAATTAATAGTGAAAACTTTCTTAAAATAAAAATTAATTCTTCATTAAGCTCAACTCTTTATTTTATATTTGTATTTTATTGTGTAATAAAAAATATTGTAAAATCATTCATAATTTTTTTTAATATTTTATATAAGTTTTTTTTTAAATCGTTTTTAAAACTTGATAATAACATCTATCAAGTGATATTTAACTATCCAGTATATAAGTTTCAAGTTAATAAAAGTATGTCAGAGTTTAATATTATTAATTGGTTAAAAAATAATAAAAATGGTAAGAGATTTATATTTTTAGATTCAAAAACAAAAAAAATACAACAATTTAATGAGAAGATCGTTGTAAATAATTTGAGTGATATTTTTATACAAAATTTAAAATTAAGATTATTTATATTTGATTTTTTCAAATATTTATATTTTTGTTTCACAGATTTATTAATATTTAGATATGGTTCATTTTTACTTTTTGATGAATTTACAAAGTACTTACTAGTAAAAAATAGTAATTCTGAAAAACTAGAATTTTTGTTTGTCTGGGAAAATAATATTAGAAGGCCTTTATGGTCATATGCATTAAGTAAAAAACCTGAAATATTTAATTTTAGTAATTTTAATGAGATAAGAACAAATTCAAAAAATAATCTTAGTTATGATTTCGAGGGATATTTCATCTCTACTTGGGATATATATAATGTTTGGACAGAAGAATGTAAAAATTTTTTAAAAGAAAGACTGAAAAATAAAGTACAAATAAATGTAGTAGGTCCAATATTTTCTTATGATAAGGGTATTCAGCTAGAACTTCCAAAAAGTAAAGTTATTGCTATGTTTGCTTATGAAACTCATAGGTGGTCATGTGGGATATCAACAATAGCAGAATACCAAAATTATAATCCTAATATTTATTCTAAGTTTTTTGAAGATATACTGGAAATTACAAAAGATAAAAATATTTACATTGCAATTAAAAGAAAAAAAGAATTCTCAGAAAATTTAGAAAAAAAATATATAAAAAATATTTATGAAAAATTAAAAAAAAATCCACAAGTTATTTATGTGAATCCAAAAATTTCGCCATATAGATTAATACAACAATCGATGTGCACTATATCTTTACCCTTTACCTCAACTTCTGTAGCAGCAAACCATATGGCAAAAAAATCTATATTTTATGATCCAATTGGTAAAATTAACAAAGATGATCCATCAAGATGCGGAGTAGAAGTAATTAATGACAAGATTAGGCTTAGAGAATGGATAGAATTACAAATTTATAATAAATAAAGCTAAATGACAAATAATATAATCTATATTCCAGCTAGATATAAATCAAAAAGATTTCCAGGAAAGCTTCTAAAAAAAATTAAAGCTAAAACAATCTTAGAATATATATCTGAAAAAGTAAAAAATATTAAATATGAACCAATCATAGTATCAGGAGATAAAAAAATAATTTCATTTGCTAAAAAAAAAAATATTAAAACTTTCAAATCAAAAAAAAAACATATAAGTGGAATGAGTAGAGTATCAGAGGTTATTAATGATCAAAGTCCACAAATAATATACATATTATTTGGAGACGAGCTATTTTTGTCAGAAAAAAATATTACGGATTTTATAAGAAATGTAAAAAAAACAAAAAGAGGGAGTTGTTGGCACTTATTAACAAATATTAAAATTGCAGATAAATATGATAGAAATGTTGTTAAATGTAAAATTAACCAAAAAAGTGAAATTATAGACTTTCAGCGTAATTATAAAAAAAAATATGATTATAAATGTGTAGGTTTATTTGCGTTTAGAAAAAAGGTTTTAAAAAATTATTCTGAATTAAAATCATCCGAAACAGAATTAAAAATGAAAGTTGAACAATTTAAACTTTTAGAAAATGGAGTAAAAATAAATTCAATGATAATTGAAAATATTTTAAACTCAATAAACTCAATTAAAGATTTAAAACAAAAAAAAAAATAAATTGAAAATAAAAAAATTTATTAATTTATGCACATTAGCAAAAAAAATATTAATAAAGAATAAATATTCAATTGATATTTTAGCTATACGTCAGCTTCATTTGATGAGGCCACATCCTGTATTATTGAAAGAATATTATGAACCAAAGAAAATTATTGATACTCAAATTGATGAAAAAAATATTTTAACTAGAATATTTAATTTAATTAAAGATTATCTATTTGACTCATCGACATTTTATGGAAATATAATTTTTAAAAAAAAAAAAACTAAACAAATAAAGTGTTTATTTCTGTCACATTTAATTAATGAGACACATTTAAAGAATAAAGATGACTTTTATTATGGGACATTACCAGGATACTTAGAAAAGAAAAACTATCATTCTTTATTAATTTTAAGAAATCTAACAAATCAAAATAGTAACCTGATCTTTCAAAAAAATAAGAGATTTTTAAAAAATAAAATTCTTTTGTCTAAATCTGCAACTTTAATTAAAGAATTAAAATTAATTCTAAGTATTTTTAAAACTTATATAAGTCTGATTAAATTAAAAAAAATTGATAAGGATGTAAAAAGGTTTTTCATTAATAAAAATTTGCTAAAGTTTGCAGGTAGTACTTATAACAATCTAAAATTGTTAATGCAGATAGAGTATATAGTAAAAAAATATAAACCAAATTATTTTTTCCTTACCTATGAGGGCCATGCCTGGGAAAAATTAATAATAAGTCAAATTAAAAAAAAATATCCCAATATTAAATTATGTGCTTATCAGTTTTCTATAGTTACAAAATTTAGTTCGTCAATTTATTTAGATATCGGAAAAGAATTTAATCCAGATTTTATTTTAACTAGTGGAAATTATACGAAAAAAAAATTTATAAAAAAAAATAAACGTGATACCATTTGTTTAAATATAGGATCAAATAAATTTATTAAAAAAGTAGAATCAGACAAAAACTCTAAAAATATTTTGATATTACCTGAGGGTTTTAATTCAGAGACTATTAATATGATGAAATTTGCAATTGATGCCGCAACTAGGTTTAAGGATAAAAAATTTGTTTTTAGATTTCATCCAATGATTAATGAGTTTCATTTTTTTAAAATACATCTTAAGGATAAACTTAAAATGCCAAAAAACCTGATTATATCAAATAATACATTTGATGAAGATTTAAAAAATAGTAAATATGTAATTTACAGAGGTTCAGCTGCAGCTATTCAAGCATTAGCATTGAGTAAAATAGTAATATACCTAAAATTTAGTAATGAAATTAATATAGATCCTTTATATATGCTTAATAATAAATTCAGTGTTAAAAAAACTTATGAGTTAAATAAAATTTTTAAAGATAAAAATATTATGAAAAAAAATATTTTAAACACCAAATTTACAAGTGAATATTTTGATAAACCAAATTTTAATTCACTTATCAAACTTTTAAATTAATGAAAAAGTATAAATTATATATATTTGATATAGATGGGGTAATTCTCGATAGTAAGTTAAATATGCAAATAACCTGGAATGAGGTTAGAAAAATATATAAATTGAAACCACAATTTGACGATTATTTCAAATTAATTGGATCACCTTTTTTAAAAATATTAGGTAAGTTAAATATTAAATCAGATAAAATAAAAATTGCTAAATCATATTCTCAAATATCTAAGAAAAACTTTAGTAAAATTAAACTTTACCCTAAAATTAGAAGAGTTTTAAATAAACTAAAATTGCATTCAAAGATTGCAGTTGTTACATCAAAAGAAAAAAGAAGAACACAATTCTTCTTGAAGAAATTTAACTTAAAATTTGATGACATTTCTTGTCCAGAAAAAGGAAAAAGAGGTAAACCATACCCAGATCAATTATTAAAAGTTATAAAAAAATGTAATATAGAAAAAAAAGATTGCGTTTATATTGGCGATATGAAAGTTGATTTAGTTGCAGCAAAAAATGCAAAAATAGACTTTATTTTAGCAAATTATGGATATGAAACCAGAGTTATTAAAAAAGTATCTAAAATAAATAATTTACAAGATTTAACAAAATATAAAATTGATAAAAAAAATTAATCTAATTCAAAAGACATTAAATAGTATATTAAATCATAAATACTCAAATGAGTACATTTATGGTTTACCAATCTTTTATATACAAAAAGGTCATACCGAATATTTAAAGCCTTTCCTTGATTATTTATCTATTAAAAACAATTTAAAAAATTACGAGAATTTATTTTTTAAAATAATAAAATATATTTATCTTCTGTTTTTTTCAAAAAAAGAGTTTTTAACAAAAAATGTAAAATTTAAAAAATATGATATATTTCTAATTTCTAATATTATTTCAAAAAATAAAGTAAACACAGATTATATATATGGAAATTTATCTAAAGAATTAAATTCTAAGAAAATTAATACCATAACAATATATAAAAATTTTACAGATAAAAGATTTAATAATAAAAATATAAAATCTAAAGATCCTATAATAATATTATCAAAAGTTTCATCTTTGATTAAAGAAATATCTTTTTTATTTGGTTTATTTTATAGTTATAAATCAATTCAATTATTAAAAAGAACAGTAAAAAATAAGCAGCATATTGATTTTTTAAAATACATTACTAAAATAAAATATTTAATTCCAATAGTATCAAATTTAAGACTATCTTATCAAATTATTACCCTGGTAAATATTTATAATCCCAAAATAATTATATTGCCTTTTGAGAATCACGCTTGGGAAAGATTTTTAATAAATAAATTAAAAAACTGTAATACTTCAATTATTACGGCCGGGTATCAATTTTCAACTTTTTCACAGAATCAGTTTTCAAAATATTCAGTCTTAAAAAGAAATTTTAATCCAGATTTAATTCTTAGTAGCGGTTCAACAACATACGAGTATTTAAATAAGATTTACAAAAAAAAAATTAAAGTTATTAACTTTGGATCTTATAGAAATTTAAAAAAAAACATATATAAGAAAAATTTCAACAAATTAAATTTTTTAATGGTTCCTGAAGCACCACTAAGTGAAGTTAATGCATTTTTAAGAGATGGTATAGGTTTGGCAAAAATGTATCCAAAATATAACTTTATTTTGAGACTTCATCCTATGTCAAAGTCAAAAAAGTTAATTAACAACATTAATTACAAAATGAAAAATTATAAAAATATTAAATTATCAAAAAAATCAGCTGAAGCTGATTTTTCTAGTTGTTCTTATATTTTGTATAGATCATCTTCACTTGCTGTTACTGCTTCGGCCAGAGGATTATTGCCAATTTATATTGATAATAATAGTTTAAATATTGATCCTTTTTTTGAAATTAATAAAAAACTTTCTATAAAATCACCCAAACAACTCAAATTAGTTTTAGAAATTAAAAATTCAGAAAAGAAAAAACTTTTGAAAAAATTTATGAGTTTTAGTCATAAATATTTTGAACAAAAAAAAACAAATAATATTTCAAACTTATTTAATTATTTTAATAATACAATGATTTGAATAATTTATGTTTTCAAAATAAATTATTTCATAATCTATACCCTTTTTATTAAAATAAAGTTCATATTTATTTAATTTGTTTAAAAGTACATCCTCAATAAAATATACTCCACCTTTTTTTAAGTATTTAAAAGAATCACTAAAAAAAATTATATTTGCATTAAAATTATGAAGACCGTCATCAATTATTAAATCAAAATTCTTATAATTGACTATTTTCCACATTTCTTTAATTGAATTTCTTTTTGTCTGATCGACATAATATGTTTCTATTCTTTTTTCATTAAATAATAATCTTTTATTTTTATCAGCTCCAAATATTTTTGCATTTGGAAAAAAATCTCTCCAAACCCTTAGAGATGCCCCTGGGGAAAATTTGTTTAATGATGATTTGTCACCAATACCACATTCAAAAACTAATTTTATCTTTTTCCTTAAATAAAAAAAATAATCATTGTAAAATTTACTGTAAATATGAGGGTAACAATAATCTACATCACCTTTATTCTCACCTTTAAACTTTGTCTTCTTAAAAATTTTAAATCCTTTGTCAGTCCCATATTTAATGCAAAGATCATTAAACAAATTTTTGTATTTCGAAAATATAACATTATAGGAATGATGATTATTATTACCTAATCTAAAAAAAATAAAAAAATTAATAAATTTATAGTATAAAAATCTTATATAATATTTAATCATTTAGGTTTATTTTTTTATGTAAAGTACATCTACTGCAAACATGTAGCCTTCAGATAAATTTTTAAATCCCTGATAATCAATTCCATATAGTTTATAATTATTCTCTAAATGTGACTCGATTTCGTGAAATGTCATTGTTTTATCATAGACTTCATCTAACATTATCTCTAGTTCAATAAACTTGACTTCTTTGTTTTTAATTAAGTTTTTTGCACCATTAAGTACCTTATCCTCAAAACCTTGGGTATCTATTTTTAAAAGATCAATATTTTTAATATTATTTTCTAAACAAAAATTATCTAATGTGCTACAATTTACAATTACTTGTTTTTCAACAAAATTCTCTGGATTAGTATTGAATTGTTTGCTTCTAATTTTTATCCATTCAGTATCTTTTTTAAGATCATAAAAACTTGAGTTGCCACTATTAATAGTAACATTTAAAGGTATTGAGCAATTTCTATCTCCTAAAGCAAGATTATTTAAAAAAATATCTTTATCATTTTTATATTTTTCAAATGATTGGCTAAAAATTTCTGGATTTGGTTCAAATGAAAAAATTTTTGGATTGTTTAAAGTTTTTTTAAATCTTTCAATAGATTGTCCTTTATTTGCACCAACATCAAAAATAATTGGATTATTCTTTTTTATTTTTAATTTATAAATATCATCAAAATTTAAAACTTTTCCAAATTTTGGTTTTATTCTTACTTCTATTCCTAAACTATTTAATATTTTTTTTAAAACTTTTTTCATCGTTAAACTTGATGTTTAATTTTAAATAAATAATAGATTTAGTTTGGAATACAATAAAAAACAGTTTCTCCTCTATTATAAGCATAATGTTTTATATAAAATTTATAATTTTTACACACTTTCATTAAATTTTTTGGAATTAAAGTTAATTGAGAGTGATTTGGAAATAAATTAAAATCTAAATGATATATAGAAATTGCTAATTGGGGTCTGAATTTATCTATAATTTTTGGAAGCTCATCTAACATTTTAAGTTCAAGTCCTTCAATATCTGATTTTATAATAATATTTTCTTCAAGCTTATATTTGTTAATTATATCTTCGATTGAAACACATTTAACAGATGAAGGAAATTTAGTCTCAATTCTTGAACTGTCATAAAGAAATGATTTTTCAAAAAAAACGATTTTCTCATAATTTTTAATAAATAATTTTACATAATTATGTAAATTTTCGTTACCGAATGGATCAACATTAATAATAGAATTTAAATTATTTGCTAAAAAAAAGGGTATCTCAAATCCAAGCTCAACACCAAAATTAATTATGTTACTTTTTTCAAATTTTAAATGGTGTTGGTAGTGTTCTTCACTTTTTAAATTATTAAAATAATTTTTCCATACGACAGAAGGTTTGCTATAAACTATATCTTTATATATACGCTGCGAATCTTCGTCTGATAAATTATTATAAACAACTTTAAAATCTTCGTTAAATTTTTTAGATCTTTGCAGATAGCAATTATAATCACCTTTGCCTATAGTTTTACCTTTAAAAATATTTTCTTTAAAATAAAATTTTGGTATCCATATTTTTTCTAAAATATAATATTTGCTAATAGAAATTTTTAATTTATTTAGCAGGTTTATAATTTTCCATCTTGATAATCTTGAAGGAAAATTTTCAATCAGAAAATTGACAAAATATTTATTATTATAGATAAATTCATTAATTTTATTCGTTTTTATATATCTTGCAATATTTAGATAATAAGAATGTTCTGGATCAACACTGATCACAAAAAGGTCAATTTTTTTATCTTTGTAATTATTAAAATAAAACTCTGGATCAAGTGTGATATTATCTGAATATTCATCTAAATGTTCTTTTGATTCAAAATTAAAATCATCAAATATTTTAAAATTATCAAACTCATTTTCCAAACTAATTTTTTTTGTTTTTATTAAATTAAATTTTTTTGGAAGTTGTTTAATAGTGGTGTAAATCATATCGATTATTTATTTTATTTTTTACCAATAAACTCTAATATTCTTGAAGAAAAATATTTTTTCTTTGTAAATAAATAAAATTTTTTTATGAAATAAATATCCCA
>MDSV01164803.1_pt1 | contig 12566 bp, 16 predicted proteins | sample 810851 | NCBI WGS metagenome assembly MDSV01 (sample SAMN05326640, study PRJNA326480) | marine metagenome | isolation source: seawater | place: Atlantic Ocean: North East | collected 2012
ATATTTTCCATATTTTCCATATTTTCCATATTTTCCATATTTTCCATATTTTCCATATTTTCTATAGTTTCAAAATCATTACCATAATATGGTAATATATTTGTATTTAAAATATCAGTTTCATATAAATTATCTATTAATTTATTTTGAATTTTTTCTATAAAATCTTTTATTTTTTCATTGTTTATAAAATAATGTTCATTAAAAAAATTTGTTTTTTCAATTACTTCTTCTTTTGTATAATTTTTTTTTAGTTCTAATAAATTTAATAATTCTTCTATTGTATAATCATCCAAATTTGTGTTTATATTTTCTTTCATAATTATATATTAAATACATTTATTTATTAAATCGTAATTTTATATAATCAATTAAAATTTTACAATAATTTAATTCACTATTATTTTTTATATGTTTTGGTATTATTTGAATTCCTTGTCCTCTTTTACAATGTGATGCTGATTTAAATATTAATTTTTCTAATATTATAACTATTAATTTTTCAAAATCTTTAAATTCATTTTTATCAATTCTATAATTTGATTTATATACATATCTATTATAGTTTTTATCAGTATAAATTCTATATTTTTTTTTAAAGCATAATTTATTATATATTAATCCTATACCTTCGATTGAATTATTGCTATTATTCATCTCTAAAATAATTAATTCTTGATTAGGTAATATATTATTTGATATTTTTATAGGACTAGGATATATACATGTTATCCTATGTTTTTCTCTAAAATTCTTATTTTCTAAGTAAGTATCATTATTAAATCTAGTTACACATAATTCCATTTTATTTTTATTTTTATTAAACATTTAAAAAAAATATCAATTTTTAAATATTTAATACATTATACATTTGATTTTTTTATTCTATATTATTTTTTAAATAATATACACCTAATTTTATAATTGTTTTATTCATTATTTCATCTTTTATAATATTTATTTTATTATCTGTATCATAATCATCTAAAATTTTATTATTTATAGAATAAATAAATTTATAATTTAATATATCATTATATTTATCTTTTAAATTTGGATCTAATGTATCTTTCAAATGATTTATTATAATGTATCCATTACTATTTGATATATTTAAATTTAGCGAATTATTTATAAATGGTAATTCTAATTCCATGTAATTTTTATTTTGAATAAAATCTATTTCATTTACTGCATTTACAATATTATCTTCACTATTTTGAAATATTTCTAATATCATATTTTCAACTGTAGCAGATGAATAATCATCTTTATATTTTTCTTTCAATTTTGAGCGTATTATTGTTTTTATTTTACTTATATTATCATCATAAAATTTATTGGCTATTTTATAAATATTAGAACTTTTTATACATAAAATTTTATTTTCATGTAAATATTTTTTATATTCATCTTTAAAAAAATCAAATAATAGAATTTTTATATCATTTATATATTCACTCATTATAATTAATATAAAAAGATAATTTTAATATATTTAATTATTATTATAATTAAATATAATGATTACATTAATTATTGATATATATAAAAGAGTTAAATATTTTATTTATTTTAATTTATTTATTGCAAGTGTTTTATCATGTTATATTCATTATAAAATTACACATAAAATTAATTATAAATTAATCAATATATTATATTCTACTATTCATTTAAATGGCTGTATTTTAATTAAATTTATTCAGTGGATTAATACTAATGTTGAATTATTGGATTTTAATGATAATAATACTATATATGATTTATTTTCTAATTTTTATGAAAATTGTAAGATTCATGATTTAAATTATACAAAACAAGTATTTTTGAATGAATTTAATACTAATTTTGACAATATTATTGAATTAGATGATACATTTCAAATTAAATCTGGTTCAATAGCGCAAGTATATAAAGGTACATATAACAATAATGTAGTGGCTATTAAAGTTGTTCATCCAGATACTTATTATCATATGATTTTTCCAGTTATGTATATTAAATTGTATAATTTTATAACTAATAATATATCTTATTTAAGTAATTATAGATGTCCATTTATATTGGATAATTTTTTTAACAATTTAAGTAAACAAACTGATATGATTAATGAGTTTGATAATATGGTATATTTTTATAATAATTATCTTAATAATCCATATATACTAATACCTGAACCAATATATGCTACAGATAATATTTTAATTATGGAATTTATTAATGGTGATACATTAACGTCTATCAATCTTAATGCATATGAAAAACAGAAAGTTGTTAAATTATTAAATTTATTTATAAAAGATCATTTTTTTTTTAAAGACTATTATCATTCTGATTTACATGAGGCTAATTGGAAAATAATTAAATATAATGATTTTTATAAAATTGTTATTTATGATTATGGATATACTCCTGAAAATAATTATAATGACTTATTTCAAAAATTTGTATATTATAATGATACTAATGATCTTGATAAAATGGTAAAAATTATATATCCATATTGTTATAATATAAATAGTGAATCTGAATTTCTATGCAAATATAATGAATATATAAAAAATAAATATAATAATGATAATGAACATATACAAGAATATTTTACTGATGAAATTATACGTGTTGTATATAATTTTATATATGCTAATAATATATCTGTTCATCCTGCTATTGTTGAGGTATTAATTTCTTTAATATTAATTAAAAAATATATTATTAAATATCTTAATGTTGATAGAAATAATTCTTTATCTTTTAGTGCTAACGATATTCTTTCAGGTTATATCTCTGCTATTTATACGTGTAATAAATATAATATATTTCCAGAATTAAAAAAATATATTAATGAAACCTATATTAATAATTCTGAATTTAATAATTTTTATATATTTAAAAATAATTTTTATGATAATTTACAAATTAATAATAATATTGATATTTAAATAAATCCTCTTCCATTACATTTTTTACAAATTTTAAACTTAAAATTTGATATATAATTTAATTCACATTTTGTATCCGTAATCCATCCGCTTCCAAAACATTCTTTACAAATACTTCCAACGAATTCGGCTATAAATGGTTTATTTTTTTTATCTTTTAATAAATTAGTTTTTTGTGGTAGGTTTATATCTATTACATCAGTAATTGTTGTTTTATAATCAAAATATGTATATTTTAAAGCACTGCTTAAATATCTAATGTTATATCTTAACATTTTTCTACTATAATAGAATTCACTCTTTTATATCAATTAAAAAAATAAATTGATATAAAATTTATATTATTTTTATTATTTAAAATGGAAATAATTAATTATTATCCCGAAGATGACTTTCTATATCAAATTGATTTATCGATACAAACTGGTAATATTACTTATATAAAAAATGCAATTAAACACTATAAAAATATATTAAGTGAATATTATATAGATTGGGCAAATAGAATTATTATGGAATTAACTGAAGAGTCAATGAATGAAATGATTATTAATTAAACAAAAAATTTATAGTTTTTAAAATTATTTTCTATAAATTCTATTTCTTTATTAGAGAGATTTAGAAAATTATAAACTAATTTATCACGATTCTCTCTGTCTATATTTTTTAATTTTGGAAAATTTGGTATTTTTGTTATTACTGGTATAAAACTAAATGCTGCACGTTCAAGAAATCTCATTCTATAATTACAACATAAAAATATAAATAATGAAAACTTTGTAGAGAGAAAGTGTTGAATCTCTTCTAATTCTTCAATATTATAATCTACGCCTGAGATTATATAATTATCTCTCGTAGATACTCCATAAATACCTTCTTTATCAAAATACGGAATTCCATACATTTTGTGTGCTAATATTAATTTTGGTTTTTTTAAATAATATTGTGATTTTATGTTAGAATAATTTAACACTATATTTGCAACTACTCCATTTAAAATACATGTTTTTATATTTGCATAATTATAATTCACGTTACTTATTTCAGAGAGAATCATATTTTTTGGAGGAGTATTTGTTTTATTAAATTTTAGTGTTCCAACTATATCTATATAATTTTCTAATTTTTTTAATATATTTATACCATTTATAGGTATTGGATTATTTGGTTTTAATGAATAATTTATATAATCTCTCTCGATTTTATCATAAATTTTAATCACTTTATTATCCCATTCGCTTGTATCATAATTTTCAATTAAAAAAAAACAAGTTGGTGTTTGTGCATTATAATTAAATGCTTTACAACTATCAGATGTACATAAACATTTTAATTTATGAATTCGTAAATTTGTTAAAGTATTATAAAGATTTGCTTTATCGATTTTTAGCCAGAGAGAAGGTATAATTAGATTCAGAAATCCTCCTTCATTTAGTAAATTTAAACTTTTATTAATAAATTCTACATAAATAGATTTACCATCATCTATTTTTTTTTTATTATTATTGGTTGGCGTTTTTATTGAACCATTTATATTATAAGGTGGATTACCAATTATAAAATCAAATTTATCTAATTCATATTCATTTAATGACAAAAAACATCTATTCATGATATTTGCTTCATTTGTAAATAATTCTTTTAAACAATCAATATGTGGTGGGTAAATTTCAATCATAAATAACATATTATTAATAATATGTTCTTTGCATTGTTCAGTATTTTTAAATTGGTCAGAGAGATTTTTAATTAATCTATTATACAAATTTATTGAAAATGCACCTTTACCTGCACCAATATCTAACCAAGTTAAATCTTTCATTTTAAAATATTTATCAGGTATTAAATCTAAAATTTCATCTACTAAATTATCAGGAGTATAAACAATACCATAATTATTTATATCTGATTTACTTAATAAATCATTTGTCATTAAATAATATTGAGGATTTTATTTTTTTATTATTACATATTAAATGACTTATCCAACATTACATAAAAAATTAGAAGGTCTTAGAAAAAAAAAACCAATTAAAGGTTCTCTTCTTTATCCTAATAATGTAAGAAAGTTTGATGTTAATTCATTATTAAATACACTTAATGAAATAGAAGATGAAGAAAAAGAAAAAAAAGAATCATCTTCTATGGATACTTCATAAGGTCGTAAAAAAAAACATAAAACTAAAAAGCATTAAACTAAAAAACATTAAACTAAAAAACATTAAAACCCATACTAATCAATTCTATTATAATTATTCCACGTGAATAGTTACATCATACAAACACTTTATTTATATATATTTATTCTAATTTTTTAATTGTACTAATAATTAATTCTTTATTTTCTAAAATACATTTAATATGTTCTTTATAATGGTGACGTAGTAGAGATAAATTCTCTACATTATTAAATGTATTTAATTTAAACCATTTTATATTTTTTTTTTCATAAAGTCCATTATGTTTATTATTAATAATACTTTTTGCATGTTTTTCAATAAATTTATTATTATTATTAAAATATTTTGGTAGATATTCATTATAATCTATTCTAAAAATATATGTTGTATATTGCTCATAATTTATAGATAAAATTTTATTTGATTCTACTTCATCATCTAATTCTTCTTCTGATCCTAAAAATCCATTTAATTCTTCTGTTCCTTCTCTAATTGCAGTTTTGAATGGTTTCTCATTAGTATGTGAACTACCACCAAAATCTGACCATAAATTATTATTTTGTTCTTGTCCTAATAATAAATATAACACTCCTTTACACATTGCAACTGGTAATATACCTGCTCCCATATTTATATAATTTATAATTTATATATATTATATTTTTTTTATCAATTTTATTTATTATATTATTATTTTTTTATTCTACTATATAAAATAATAATATAATGAAATATAATTGGATATTGTTAGCTATATTATCTATGATAATTAGTGGGTCTGCTACTATTTATTTAAAATATATTAATGATAGTAAGTATGATAATAATTGTTTTTTAGTAATTAGTATGATTGTTCTTGGTTTATATGCGTTTGTTTTATTTATTATTAATAGAAAAAAATTTATTAATAAACAAATTCAATATGATTATAAATATATTTTTATAGTATTATTTTTTTCATTCTTACTTTTAATAAATAATTTTTGCATGCAATATGCTATGTCTATTAGTCCTAATATAGGATATACACATGCTATAATTAATTTTAATGTTATATTATCACTTTTTGCTGCATATTTTTTATTTAAACAAAAAATTAACTATAAAGTTTTTATAGGTGTTATTATTGCATTAATTGGATTTTCTATTATAGCATTAAATTCTTGATAAATTTACAAAAAAAAATTTTTTTTGTGGTTTTTTTTTGTGGTTTTTTTGTGATTTTTTTTGTGGTTTTTTTGTGGTTTTTATGTTTTTTTTATTTATTATTTTAATCTACAGTAGTTGCTTCTGCGTATGTCATACGGCGACGCTTTGTTTCATCATTTACTGAGTGTTCAATTGGAATTGAAACAATTAACTTCAATGATGTTTTTGGATCATCAATGTTTAAGACTTCATATGATGGATTATTTACACGACGGTGTGCATTCTTATTCACTAAAAGAGGGAAGAACTTTTTATCTTGATAAACAAAACGAGTTTTTGTATCCGGATTTTTGATATCTTCTTGCAGAGTACGAGATGTTTCGTTATCAAACCATTCATCAAAATGAATAAATGCTTCACGGCGACCATTCTTATTTAGATTTTTTACAAAGTCAACACGCATTACCTTACCAATATTGTGATTCTTAAACTGCGATTTAATGTAATTTTCCGTAATGTGTTCTTGAATAACGGGAATGTAAAGCGAGAGCATTGTATTTAATTTATAATTGTTTGTAGTTTTAAATGGTTTAAATTAAATTATTATATTCAATTTTTTTTCTATCTAACAAAAAAATTGAATTATTTCATTATAAAAACAATTTATAAATAATAATAATGAGTAAAAGAAGATTAGAAAATTCTAATAATTCACAATCTGTTAATATATATGGTTTTAGTGGATTAAATAATGAATATTATAATGAATTGAATTGTGATAGTATTAAAATAATAAATAATCGTATAATATTTCATTCCAGTATTACAAATTTTACCATAGAAAAATTATTTGAATTTATTAAAATTATTATAGAATCACCTACATTTGATAGAAATTTTAATCGTATTTATTTACATATTATTTCAATAGGTGGAACATTAGATGCTTTAAATGATTTTATAAATATTAAAAAAAATCATTATACAAGTATTGAATTTGTTTCAGTTATAGAAAATACTTGTTCTGATGCTGGATTTATGTTAGCAGCACTATGTAATTATAGAATTATAAAAAAAAATGTTATATGTTATATGTCACCAATTAATAATAATAATAAATATTGGGGTATATATTTACAAGATCAAAATTTATTAAATAATCTTAGTAATGTTATATTAAATTGTAAATTAAAAATATCAACAATTAAGTTTAATAAATATCTTATCCAAAATAATATTTGGAATGCTAAAAAAATGCTTAAAATTGGATTAATGGATGAGATTATTTAATATTACATATCAAAATTTATAATTGAATATTTCTATTGATAATAATATCCACAATTTCATTATATATATAATTTATATTTAATTATAAAAACACTCCCAAGAGGCAATGAAACTCCAATCCATATTATTTACAGAAAAATTACGACCAAATTCATCTAATAATTGTATACGTAATTTTTTTATATCTGTTGGTCCAAAATATTCTCGTATATGTTTACTATTATATAAATAATCTCCAGGTGCTGCTGCTGTTTTATATGCTGTTTTATTTTCTAAACAAGATAATATATTTATTCTAGCAACTATATTAGGTGCAATAGAAGTATTTGATGCTATTGCAAAATAATTTCTAGAACTAGTTTGAAAATCATCAATTGCAATATATAAATATCTTGGATAAGATATATGACAAATACTTGTAGATATTACTGATGATGAAATAGGACTTACATTTTGATTTGTCGGACTAGGTAAATCACCTATTATTATAGAATTATTATCTATTATTGCTTTATTTGATCTAAATCCTAGTTGCCAACCTAATTTTTGATATAATGAATTATTACTACAATTTTCTAAAACATTATCATTATCAATATTAAAATTTATTACAATTTCTATATCATTCTCAACTCTATTCTCAGGGGCTGCTAAATTATTATTATAAGTAAAAATACCAAATCCACTACATGGATCTACTCTAAATTTTAAATACTTTGATATATCGTCTGCTAATGCTGCATTAGAATCACTTTTTACTTGTAAACTTATTTGTTCATTTATATGTGTCTCTATATTTTGTGCTTTTCTTTGCGCAGAAGAAGTAAATAATGATTCATATAATCCCGATAATAAAACAATATTCCAACTTTCAACATTAGTTATTATTTCTTTATTATTTGCATCCAATGATTTTCTATTAAATTCTATTCTAAAAGTATTATTATTTAATTCATCACTTATATTATGATAAGATAATGGAAGTTCTAATGATGATATTGACATTGTTACTGCATTTGTTATAGTTTCAGGTAACTCTATTATATAATCATTACTTTTATTTAATAGACTATCATAATTTGGTCTAAATAAACTATCAATAGTAAATGCTTTTTTAATAATAGATTTATTTATTTTTTTATTACTTTCTAATACTGATGTATATTTATCATTTGGTGCAGTAATTATATAATGATTCCCATCATATTTATTTATATCATTATATATTGTCTCATCTTGATCTTTATTTTCATTATAATATATATTTACTAATTTATTTTTTATGTTATCTAAAAAAATATATAATTCTTCTTTTTTATTTACATTTATATCACTATTTGATATTTGTTTTTCTAAGTTTGATTTTTTACTCAAAATATCATTATCACTGTAAGGTCTTTTTAATTTTAATAAATTTTCTAATTCTATTAATGAATATGTATTTATATCTAGATTTACTTTATCCATTATTATATATTATTTGATTATATTTAATTAAAAAAAATTGATATTATTATTTTTTTTTTAATTTTAAAGTAATCAAATAAATGAAAGATATTGAAGATTTCATTAAAGTTAAAAATGCGATGGGTAAAAATGATTTTAATAATGTAGATACTGCTAAATATGATTTTGATAAATCTAAAAAATTATTTAATAATTTATTGTTATGGTTACAACTAAATGATAATTTAAATACATATGATAATACTAATTTTAATAAGTCATTTGAAGTTAAATTAAATAAAGAAATTAGAAATTCTAAAATTCATAATTTAAAAAAATCTGTATTGTTAAACATATTTAATAATTTATTTGCAAAAGATGATTTTGAATATGATTTACATAAATATTTTGATACTTTTAAATTGCTTTTAAGAAAGAGACCAATGAGAAATATTTCAGGAATTACCTCTGTTACAGTTATATTGCATCCTTTTCCGGATGGACAAAAATTTAGTTGTAAACATGATTGTTTTTATTGTCCAAATGAGCCTGCACATAAAGATAATAATTGGCAAGCACAACCTAGATCATATTTATTTTGGGAACCTGCTGTACAGCGTGCTAATCGTTGGCAGTTTAATGCTATTAAGCAAATGTTTGATAGATTAGATGGTTATTTTGCAAATGGACATACTATTGATAAATTAGAATTAATTATTGAAGGTGGAACATTTACCGAATTTCCAGTTCCTTATTTAGATAGATTTATGAGAGATCTTATTTATGCTGCTAATATTTATTTAGATGTAAGAAAACTTTATAATAATTATGATAATTTTCAAATTGGTGATTTAGATTTAGATTTATTAAAACATATTCGTAAACCACTACCAATTCAAGAAGAAATTATTATTAATAAAACATCTAAAATTCATATTATTGGAAATTGTATTGAAACACGTCCAGATGCAATTAATAAAGACTGGCTTATACTTTTTAGAAAATGGGGAGTTACAAGAATTCAAATTGGAGTACAACATACTGATAATAAAATATTAAAAAAAATTAATAGAGGTCATACTATTGAATGTGCTCTTAATTGTATGCAATATTTAAAAGATAATTGTTTTAAAATAGATATTCATATTATGCCTGATTTACCTGGTGCTACACCTGAAATTGATATTAAAATGTTTGATTATGTATATACTTTTCTTTGTCCCGATCAAATGAAAGTTTATCCATGTCAAACTGTTCCTTGGACTAAAATTGAAAAATGGTATAAAGAAGGTAAATATGTACCTTATTTTGATAAAAATCCACAAGATTTAATCAATGTTATTAAATATTCTATGACTAATTGTCCTAAATGGATTAGATTACCTAGAGTTATTCGTGATATTCCATGTTCTACATATGTTGAAGGTGGTAATAATATTGCTAATATGAGGCAAGTTATTGATAAAATACTTGATGGAGAAGGTATTATTTCATATGATATTAGGGCTAGAGAAATTGGAAGAAATTCTAGTTACTATAAAAAACCTGCTCAATATAATATATATAAATATTCTGCTAATAATGGAACTGAATATTTTATATGTTATGAAAGTTATGATAAAAAAGCATTATTTGGTTTTATTAGATTAAGAATTGTTAATAAAGAAGATAATATGATAGAATTTAATGTTTTAAAAGGTAAAGGTTTAGTACGAGAATTACATGTATATGGTGAAACTACTGCTGTTAATTCTTATAAAAATGATGCTGCGCAACATAGAGGAATTGGTACTGGTTTATTAAAAATTGCAGAAAAAATTACAAAACAAAATAATTTATATGGAATAGTTGTAATTAGTGGTGATGGTGTTAGAGGATATTATGAAAAAAAAGGATATTCTGATATTGATACATTTATGGTTAAACATTTTAAATTTTGGGAAGTATGGTTTGCATTATTTCTTTACTATTTTAATTATTTATTTTATATTTTCAACAATATTTAATTAACCACGAAAGTTAAATATATTTGATTCATACTTTGAATTATTATTACTTGTGTTTTTTTTTAATAATTCAAAATTATTATTATTTAATATACTCTTATTTTTATTTTTTTTCTTATTTTCATCCAATAACATTATTGCCATACCTGAATAATTATGTAAATCAATTAATGTATCTCTTAATGATTCAGTATTAATTAATGATATTTGATTACTTGTAATTGATTGTAATCGACTTATTTTGTCTCCCATTCTAACTAAAACACCAATTACACCATAATTAGCAAATGCATCACCATAATCTGTATTTTTTTTTTTAAATAGTTCTAGTGCTTCCTCTTGAATAGATTCCATTTGAGATACTCGGTCTATTGAACTCATTAGTATAATAATAATTATATTTTTATATGATTAAAAAATATAATCAATTTTTTTTATTTTTTAATATAATTTTCACTAATTATTTACCACCGCAAGATTTACAATGTTTATTTCCAGTTATTTTTAATACTGCACAATTTCTATTATTACTATTATATCCTAATTTTAATTGTAATGTATTATTATTATGTCTATATTGCCTCTGATTATTTATTAATTGTCCCGTATTTTGATTATTTGAAAAATTCATTTGCATTTTTATATTACTCATATATTTATATTATTAATATAATATAAATTTTAACTATTCATTTAATTTTATATAAAATATAGAATTAAATATTCATCTTTTGAAGGAGATACTATACAATTATAATTTTTATCAGTTGGTATTTTTATTTTTTTTTTAGAATTAGGAGAGATATCTTTTTCTAGATAATATGGTATTATATTTATATTTATTGAAATTACAATTCCATTTTCTTCGGCATAAAATTTTGCAGTTTTATAATTTGGTGTAAAATAGATTCCTTTACCATATGTTGTTCCATAATTTGAACCTGCTTTTTTTAAATTAAATCCTTCATTCATTATTGATAACGCATTTGACATTGATGTACCATGATACAGTTTCATTTTATTAGTTATTAATTATATTATAAAAAATTTGTTACACTCTTTTCAATTTTTTTCATTTTTATTTTTTATATATCCATACATCTACATTATTGGGTATATAATTTATTTTTTCAAAATTACGTGTTAAATAATCTATATTATTCAAATAATCTATTAAATATGGTTCTCCTCTTAAAAATAGTTTTGAAGGTTTTTTATTTTTGAAATCTGATGCTATATCTACTATTATAAATTCTTTTCTGGCAATTCTTAATCCATTATTTATTACATTTATTTGTGCCATTAAAGGCATTTCATGTAATGCGAACATACAAGTTACTATATCTATATCTATTTTTGGGGTATATGATTCTGCATTACCATAAAAAAATTTTGCTTTTTTCTTTATACTTTTTGCTTTATTTAACATTTCTAAACTTGTATCTATCCCTATTCCATTTTCTGCAGTAGACATTCCTATACCACAACATAAATCTAAAATATTTTCATTTTTATATTTTGAATAAACTTCTTTTCTTATATCTCTTCCA
>MDSV01018204.1_pt1 | contig 12563 bp, 16 predicted proteins | sample 810851 | NCBI WGS metagenome assembly MDSV01 (sample SAMN05326640, study PRJNA326480) | marine metagenome | isolation source: seawater | place: Atlantic Ocean: North East | collected 2012
AAAGCGAGCCTTTTATGGGGAAAAGACTCGCTGAATCCAGATTTAGGAGAGTTTCTTTGGGAGAAAATGAAAATCTGAATACTCGTATGATATATAAATAAAACTTATATTGGGTTATAAAATACTTAAATTTAGTTATATTAAGAGAGTTCTTCAAAGGTAATGCCTGCTTTCATTAACCTGCTGATTAGAGGATTTCCCAACCCAACAGCTGAGGTGAGTACTCCTCCAAATTCATTTCCAAATGGTAAATCATCTGAAAAAGCTAAGGTTAAAGCAGATTCACAAACCATCTTTGAAGTAGATTTATAACCTGGATCTCCAGAACCGAAAATTTCAAAACGTTTTTCATTGCCATCTTGAAGCTTTGCTATAAACAAACCCTTAAACCAACCTTTGTCTCTAGTTTCTTCATCTGGTCCATCTCCAGGCTTAGGCAAAAAAGGTCTCACAAGATGTCGTAATGGAGTAGCTATAACAAGAAAAGCTGCCATTAAACCAAAGGTAGTTATTCGAGCTGCAGCTTTGGACGGATAACTTCCAAGTTCTTGGAAAGTAAAATCTTCTCCATAAGATTTTTGATTTAAATCAAATAAGGCTGCGCTTCTTCTTACAACTCTTGTATTGGCAAATGCCATCAATCCCATTCCTGAAAATTCACTGGTACCTGGAATAGGCTTAATAGAAAACCCGTCAGAGCTGTTATTTTTTTGAATCTCTGAAACAGTATCTTGAGGATTTAATAAAAAAGGATCTCTCATTTCTTTTGGCAGAGGGCCCATGGTAAACATGGTTTCTGTAGTTCCTCCACTCGCCCCGCCTTTTGCTGAATGATAAACGGTTACCTGAGAAACTGGTTTTTCAGATCTGGTAACCGAAAAGAAAACACCCAAATCAGAGGGAATCGAATCATAACCGCAAGATGGAATGATTCTTGTTCCATCTAGAGCTGCTTTTTCATGAAATCTATCAATCAGACCTTTAACCCAATGGTTTTCTCCGGTGATGTCTGTGTAATGAGTTTTGTTTTCAACACAGGCTTCTACAACTTTTGTGCTATATCTTGCAAAAGGGCCTGCAGCTGAAAGCACAACTTTTGTCTTTTTTACAAAATTTTGAATAGCTTCATAGTCATCAGAGTCAGCAACAAAAACATCACAGTCCAAATTTAATTCCTTTTTCAAATTTTCCAACTTTTCTTTATTTCTGCCCGAAATAGCCCAATTTAGATCTGGATAATTGGAATGAAAATATTCAGCACATAGTCTTCCTGTAAAGCCAGTAGCTCCATATAGAATTATTTGATATTGCCTTTCCATAATTAATTATTTTCCTATTAAATAAAGATTTTTATTTTATAGGTTTGTAACAGATTTGGAGAATATAAAATAGAAAAAATCCTAATTAGGTAACTTTCTTTTCTGCTTCAATGTAAAAGTCATAGACTTCTTCACCTTCCGTCATCATCTCCCATTCATCATCGCCATCTACGATGCAATGAATGTAACTTAAATACCTTGTAATTTCTACAAGGTCTGATTTTGCAGAGTTATCAATTACTTCAGAGTAATCTAATTCGGTGTTTTCTTTTGCCGCTCTAGATAAGAGATCCTGCCATGATTCTCCTTTTTCTCCCATAAATTCTTTATGTACTGTAGCATCCAGACATTCATCATCATCTTTGTAGATACTGCTAACATTCCACAAGAATTCCATCTCTACTAAGCCTTCTTTATTTTTATAATCCATAATTTTATTCTAGCCTTTTTAAGAGAATATAAATAATATTAATTATTGTAAATATTTTGGAGATTCAAATGAGTTATAAATATAAACATGCCCTTGTCTTTGCGGGTGTAAGCGAAGACGCAAGAGAGATCATTGTAAATACCTTCAGTGAATTTGACTGGGAAGAAGGACTTGATGTTAATACCGAGACAGTTTGTGTATTAGACTATGGTTCAGTAGATAGAGAAACGGCAAAAGTAATTTCTGAATGGTCCCCAGAAAAAGCAAAAGAAAATGGAAAGAAAAATTTCGACGCTCACTTAGAGATATGGGAAGATTACCCTCCCTTTTCTAAAGCAGTAAAAAAACAAATTAAAGAGCTTTCTGAAATGGAGTGTTTCAAAGGACTTTTTGGTCCTCTGCAATATAACAACGCAGACATTACCGAGATTATGGAGCACATAAAAGACAAAAAACATAAAACTGACGAGTTTTGTGCTGCAATAATAATCTTATTTGAATCTAATAAAAAAGTTTCTGGGAAAGAACATGCCTTTGAAGATTCTGGAACGATGGAAAATGCTTTATTAGCAGAAGGCAATTTTTTAATTTCTCTCCACTCTGCTTTGGAAGAAAGCTGTAAAAAAGGGGGGATGTTTAGCAAAGAAATAGATAATAGAATATTAACTACATATTTTATTGATGATGCAAAAAAAATATGGGTTCATCAAATAGGAAATGCTGATGCTGTAGGCGGCAATTATAATTTTTGTGAAAATTTTGAAGACGATGAAGTTCAGCTAAGTGGCTCAACTAAAGGGTTTTAGATAAACTTTTAAAAAAAGACTATTGATTTAAAAAGGGAGTCTTTGACTCCCTTTTTATTAATTGGAAATTCTTTTTAAAATATTTTTGATATTTGAAGAAGAAATAACCTTTCCAGACTTTGTAATAGATTTTGCTAAATTTCCTTGGCCTGATGGATCATAAATCATAAATAAAACGAGAGCACCTTCAGGCCCACCTTTTTCCATGTGAATATCTCCAGCCTCTTTATGGACAAAGTCTCCTGCTTTTCTGATTCTTTTATTGGTTTCTTTTCCTGTTTCAACATCAAAATCCGATACATGAAGTTCGCCTTTTAAAACCACTGAAGATGTTTCAGCGGTGTGTTTATGAAGATGGCAAAAAGAATTCGGTTCCCATTTAACTAAAATCTCAAGCCTTCCATCTTCTCTCGCATCAAGCACAGCATCAGAATAGTCGATGTGGTAATCGAAATTTTCTCCACCTGAATAATGTTTCCAGTTGAGATCATCTTGTTTAAATAAATTTTTTGGTTTTCCCATTTTAATCCTTTAATTTTCTCTTTCTAATAATTTAAAAATGTTAATAGACTCATTTATTAATTCATCATGATATTCAAAATTAATTAGCTTTTTTAGCTTGCTCATATCTACGCTCAGAGTGGTTGAATGAGGGGTTTTATCTTTATTATTGAGATGAATGGGTAGTAATTCATTGTAATGTTCTTGATAAGCAGCCTGTACTTTATTGGCGATAGCTTTCAAAGAAAGAGATTTACCGCGAGATAGATTGTATATTTGGTTTTGTGGCTTTTCCCCAAGCAGCTTTCTTAAAATGTAACATACATCTCCCATCCATATAAAATCTCTTAGGGCATCACCATTAGAATTAAGTTTTATTTTCTTCTCATCAAATGCCATTTTTGCTAAATCATTCGTGATTAAGTGCCATTTTGAAGTATTAACGTCTTTAGGACATCCATAACTATTGGTTAAACGAATTATGCTGTATTTGGGATCTCTTACCTGAAGTGCCAATATGTATTCAGCAAATAAATGAGACAGTCCGTAATCATTTAAAGGGTTTGTTTCAGAGCTCTCATTAATTAAGCCATCATATTTTCCATATACTTGAAAAGTGGATAGATAAATGAAATGCTCAACCTTATCCATATCTAGGGCATCTATTAAATTACGAGTGCCAAAAGTATTTACTTCATAAGCAAGATCTCTATAATTTTCTATAAAACTATCATTCACGCTGCCCGCATGGATAACATAACTAAAATCTTTATTCTTAAGCCCATTACAAAGCTGAGAAGAATTCATTAAATCGGCAAGAATTAAATCAAAATTGCCTTTTATTTCAAGCTTCCGATGCGATTTGGTTAAAACACTTACATTAAATAAATCAAGTGTTTCTTCCAAAATCCAAGAGCCGAGATTGCCTAGGCCGCCTGTAATAAGTAAATTTGGTTTGTTAGTAATTTTTCTACCTTTCGCCTAATCTTCCCATAATTTCCATGGTGCTTTTCCAGAATCCCAAAGATCAATTAAAGAATTTTTATCTCTCAAATTATCCATGCATTGCCAAAAATGAGTATGCTTGAATGCATTCATAGCACCTTCCTTTGCTAAATTAGTTAAGGGTTCTCTTTCAAACATTGTAGAGTCATCTTGAATATAATTTAAGACATCGGGTTCACAAACAAAAAAACCTCCATTAACCCATGTTCCATCTCCTCTAGGCTTTTCATTGAAAACATTTATGGAAGAGTTTTCATCTATATTCAAAGCTCCAAATTTTCCTTCAGGTTGTACAGCAGTCATAGTAATTTTCTTATTTGAGTTATTATGAGAGTCTACTAACTCACTAATGTTCACATCTGAAACTGCATCTCCATAAGTTAGTAAAAATTGTTCATTGTTTATTATTTCTTCTGCCCTTTTAATTCTTCCCCCTGTGAGACTATCCAATCCAGTATCTATGAGATGAATCTTCCAAGGCTCTGATATATCTTTGATTATTGTCTTTGAGTTATCTTTTAAATCAATAACAAAATCTGATTTTCTTAAAAAATAAGTATTAAAAAAATCTTTAATCATATAGCCCTTGTAACCAAGCAATATTACAAATTCATGATAGCCATAATGAGAATAAAGTTTCATGATGTGCCACAGGATTGGCATTCCTCCTATTTCTACCATTGGCTTAGGCCGAATGTCTGTTTCTTCAGAAAGTCTTGTTCCGAATCCACCAGCTAAAATTACAACTTTCAAGAGTTACTCCTATTATTTTTTTTGGATTTAATTAATAGTCTTATAAGCCTCGCAACATCAATAATTGGGCTTAGAAGTAAAGAAACTAGTGGAGCAAGGTACTTCAATCTTTCCCCTTTTTTTCCCATGCTGTAGAAACCTCCTTGTTCATCTGATTCTCTATCAGCTGATCTTGTTGCAAATAACAACATGCATAAATGTCTAATATTTTTTGTGAAAAAAAAGTATACGAGAGAATTATAAATTGAACCTAATGATTTAACTACATATGATTTAGTGACTAATATTTTCTCTGTATCAAGAATATAACTATTTTCTTTAAAATCTTCAGTATTTTTATATTGTCTTGTAATCAATACAGGAGATGGAAAATAATTATAATTTTTATATCTTTCTTTTTGACTAAATACATGAATGCACATCCAGGGCCAAAACCTTTCTATGCAGAAAGAATTGTAATATTGGATATTTTGAAAAAAATATTTTGGAATGAATGAATGCATCAAAGTGTCGTGGTTGATAAATTTTAAAAAATTAGGCAAGAAATCTTTTACTTCAAAAATATTCTTGATAACTCCTTCGGTATTTTGATTGCCGATAACTTCGCCTACATTTTTAGTATCCACAAGTTCCATCCTGCAAAAGGTTATTTTATCTTTTTCTAAATATGGAATTACTTTGTCAAAAACTTCATGATGAAAAAAATCGTCACCTCCTGCCAAGAAAATATGGGTGCCTTTTGCTGTTTTTATAGCATCTTTATGATTTTTAGCAGGTGAAACTTTTTTTGGCTGTTTGGTAATTTTCAAACGGGCATCATTAAAACTTTTAAGGATATTTAAAGTATTGTCATCAGAGCAGTTGTCAAAAATAATTATTTCAAAATCTCTACTTGAATTACTTAATAAACTTTTTATATTTTTTTTTATAAATTTATCTTCATTGAATACAGGTATAACAATAGATAATGAGAGCATTTTTTATTTTCCAATTTGTGAGCCGTAAATTAAATTTAGACAAAAACTAAAATTTTTTCCTTTGATATTTTATTAGTATACAGTTAGCTAATCAAAATTACGTCCAAGTTTAAATATTAAGAAATATCAATAATGAAAATTCTAATCACAGGCAATATGGGTTATGTCGGATCAGTATTAGTGCCCTATTTGAGAAAAAAATATCCAAAATCATTCATTGCTGGGCTAGATATTGGTTTTTTTGCAGATAAACTTATAGATAATTCTGATCCAGAAAAATCTTTAGATAAACAAATAATTAAAGATATTCGCAATCTTGAAAGTGAAGATCTAGAGGGTTTTGATGTAATCATAAATCTAGCAGCAGTTAGCAATGATCCAATGGGTAAAGAATTTGAAAGTGCCACTGAGGAAATAAATTTTATAGCAGGTGTTCGTCTTGCAAATCTTGCAAAAGAAGTTGGAGTTAAAAGATTTATTTTTGCTTCAAGCTGCAGTGTTTATGGCGAAGGTTTAGGAAATTCAAAAACAGAAAAAGATCAAGTTAATCCTCTAACGGAGTATGCTAAATCGAAAATCAATACTGAAAAAGAACTCGAAAAAATATCAAGCTCAAATTTTTTTATAAAGTGTCTTAGGTTTGCTACAGCATGCGGTTTTAGCCCAAGAATTAGACTTGATATTGTCTTAAACGACTTTGTTGTTAATGGATTATTATCAAATGAAATAAATATCTTGAGTGATGGAAGTCCTTGGAGGCCTTTAATCCATGTAGAAGATATGGCTAGAGCAATTCACTGGTCCATTGAAGATAAAAATAAAGATGAATTTCAAATATTGAATGTTGGAAATCTAAATGCAAATTATCAGGTTAAAGAAATTGCTGAAGCGGTGCACAAGGTACTTCCAAGTATAAATATCAAAATAAATAAAAATGCTTCACCTGATAAAAGGTCTTATAAGGTTGATTTTTCTTTATTTAATAATCTAGCTTCTGGATATCAGCCAAAATTTTCTCTAGAAGATTCCATTAAAGACATAGTAAAAAAGATAAAACTATTTGATCTAAATAAACAACATATTACAAATTCAGATTTTATTAGGCTCAAAACTTTAAAAGACCTAATAGATAAAAATTTAATAAATTCTAAATTACAGAAGCTATGATTATTGAAAATACTGAGTTTGAAGGGCTTTATATCTCTAAATTGGATAAGAAAAATGATAACAGAGGATATTTTGCAAGATTTTATTGTTTTGAAGAATTTAAAAATTTAGGTTTATTAAATAACATAGCTCAAGCAAATATTTCTGATAATCCAAAAGAACTAACTTTTCGAGGAATGCATTATCAAGTATCGCCTTATCAAGAAACAAAGATAGTAACTTGCTTAAAAGGAGCTATTATTGATTTTGTTATTGATTTAAGAAAAGAAAAGTCAACATTTATGAAATCTTTTCAACTTGAATTGAATGAGGAAAACCAATTTGCTCTTGTCATTCCTAAAGGATTTGCACATGGTTATTTATCTTTAAAAAAAGATACAAGAGTTTTTTATCTTGTGGATGAACCATTTTCACCAGAATCAGAAAATGGTTTAAGATGGAATGACCCTTCTTTTGATTTAAAATTACCGGAACCTCCAAAGGTTATATCTGAAAAAGATGCTTCTTGGAAAGACTACCCATAAATATTTTGATAAAACCTTATGTATTTCTTACATACATACTTTCTAAAGATGCAAAATTTTAATCCTTATAAAATTTGGTCGGGGTGGCGGGATTTGAACCCACGACCACTTGACCCCCAGTCAAGTGCGCTACCAGGCTGCGCTACACCCCGTTAATTTTTTAATATCTTTAATACTTCTTTTAGAGAATCTATTATTTCCACATCTAACTCAAAAGATAGATCCCCCCCTTCTAAGACTTTTTTAATTGCCTTAACATTTAGTCCTTGTCCGGAAAGTTCTTTTATTTTCAAGAAGATAATCAACTCCTCTTTTTGAAACATTCTTCTATTGGAAATTCTTTTGACAGAAAAATGTTTTTTAAAAGCTTTTTCCCAATATCTTAGAATATGATCTTTTACAGCTAAAATCTCACTGGCTTCTCCCATCGTAAAGTATTTTTGATCAGGCAAGCTGGATAGATTTATTTCCAATTTTACAAAGACTCTCTAAATTTTTTTGATGCTTTAAAAGAAACAACATTTCTGTCGGAAATTTTATAGAACTCGCCTGTTTTCGGGTTTCTCCCGGGCCTACTTTTTTTATGTTTTACAATAAAGTTTCCAAACTTTGGAATTTTAATTTCTTCCCCTTTTTCTAATCCTTTGCTGATTTCTTCAAAATAAGCATTTACTATGATTAAGCAATCCTTTTTTGGAAGCCCAAGTTGCTCTCTCAATAAATTTATAATGTTTGCTTTTGTAAGTGTCATTTATCTCAAAATTGCACCAAGGTTTTTCTTCATGCCAAAAATAATTAAATTAGCTTCGTTATTAATATCTTCTTCAGATAGAGTTTTTTTATTTGAGCCCCAACTAAGCCTGAAGGCAATACTTTTTTTATCTTCGGAAATATTTTTTCCACCATATACATCAAAAATTCTTGAACTAATTAAAAAATTTTTTGATGAATTCTGAATACATTTTTTTACTTGCTCATATGAAATATCTTTGTCAATTTCAAAGGAAAAGTCTCTTTGGGATATAGGATAAATTGAAGGTGCTAATAATTTTCCTAAATCATTCCTGAGAAGAGATTCAATTTTTAATTCAAAATAAAAGAAAGCTTTGCCTAGTCCTAATGACTTCAAGAGTCTAGGATTGAAACTTCCAATAGAACCAATAAGCTTATTTTTAAGATAAATGTCTGCAGATGCAAAAGGATGCAATAAATCATTTTTAGATCTTTTCCAAGATATATTCTTTATTCTGAATTCTTCAAAAAAGTCTTCCAGCACTCCCTTTAAGAAGAAAAAATCATAATTATGATTGGTGTTCCAATTTTTAAATTTTTCGTCGTCATAAATTAATCCAGCTAGATTTAGGGCTTCTGAACGACTGGTATTTGAAAAAGATTTACCTATTTCAAAAATATTTAAGAAATTTTGACCTCTATTGATATTAAAAACTAAATTTGCAGCTAAGCTTGGGAGTAAAGAAGTTCTTAAGGTATTTAAAGAGTTATTAAGGGGATTCTTAATAGAAATGCTTTTATTTTCTATACCTAAATTCTCTAAAGCCTGCTTATCTAGAAAAGAATAGTTAATAACTTCATTAAAACCTTTATTAATCATAAAAATTTTAATTTCATTTATAAAATCATATTTTGATTTTTCATGATGTTGAGAAACTTGATCATTTTCTATTTGAGGTAAATTGTCATAACCGACGATTCTTGCAACCTCTTCAATTAAATCTTCTTTAATTGATAAATCAAAACGATGGCTAGGCACTTCAAAGATTAAATTGATTTTATTTCTTTTGATCAATTTTATTTCAAGTCTACTTAAAATAGATTTAATTGTATTTTCGCTTAAATTGGTCCCAAGTTTCTGATTTACATCTTCTGAGGAAATGCTTATGAGTTTTTTCTTAGGAAAATACTTATTCTTTACTGTTTCTATTTCAGAAATATCTGCTTGATAAATTTCTTTGATAATCGAGAGCACTTCCTTTAGAGCAATTTCATGAAGATTAAAATCAACACCCCTTTCAAACCTTTGTGACGCATCTGTCTGAAACCCATATCTTCTAGCTTTGCCTTTAATAACACTAGGATCAAAAAAAGCAGATTCAATTATGAAGTTTTTTGTTTTTTTTGAGACAGAGTGATTTAAACCTCCTGAAATTCCTGCAAAAGCTATAGGTTCTTTTTTATCAGCTATAACAAGGCAATCATTGGTAAGATTAATATTTTTTTCACCTAAAATTTTTATGTATTCTTTTGGTTTCGCAAATCTTACTTCGATATCTCCTTGAATTTTATCTTGGTCAAACACATGCATAGGCTGGCCACTTTCTAACATTACAAAATTTATAATATCTACCAGTGGATGAATAGATTGAATACCAGCAACTTTTAAAGTTTTAATTATTTTTTCTGGAAGCTTCTTTTTTAATTTTAAGTTTGAAATAGAAACCGCTGAGTAAGCTGAACATGCTTCTCTAGCTGATAATTTAATTTCTTTTGTGAATTTAGCTTTTCCTTTAAAAGAGATTTTTTTCACAGAAGAAAATTTCTTACCTTTGAATGCGCAATAGTCTCTTGCTAGGCCCTTTATAGAAAAGCAATCTCCTCTGTTAGGAGTTAAATCAAAATCAATAACCTTATCTCCTTTAAACGACTTTATTTCGTCAACTTCTATACCAATTAATGTCAGATCTTCACAAAGACTTTCGATTTTAGGTTTAGCGTTAATAGCTTCAGTAATTCTTGAAAATAAAACTTTCATTGCTATTGAGATAAAAATTTTATGTCATTTGAAAATAAAGATCTCATGTCTTCTATTTCATATAAAAGTTTAGCCATTCTTTCGATCCCCATTCCAAAAGCAAAACCAGAAGATTTCTTTGAATCCAACCCAGCCATATCAATTACGTTAGGATGCACCAAACCACACCCCATTATTTCTAACCAATTTTTAGATTTTTTATCCATGATATCCACTTCAGCAGAAGGTTCTGTAAATGGAAAATAAGAAGGCCTAAACCTTACTTTGGTATCCGGTCCAAAAAAGAAATCTATAAAAGTCATGATTTCGTTTTTAAGATGACCAAAGTTGATATTGTTACTAATTACCAACCCTTCTATTTGATGAAACATTGGAGTATGAGTTTTGTCTGCATCACTTCTATATACCTTTCCGGGACAGATAATTTTTAATGGCGCGCCTCTCTTCTCAATAGATCTGATTTGTACAGGAGATGTATGTGTTCTCAACAGATTTCCATTTTCTAAATAAAAGGTATCGTGCATATCGCGAGCAGGATGATCTTTAGGAATATTCAATGCATCGAAATTATAATAATCTGTTTCAATCTCAGGACCATCCTCAATCAAGTATCCTTTGGAAGAAAAGAAATCTGTTATCTTTTTTGTGGTAATGGTTAAAGGATGAAGTTTCCCTTGAGATTTAAAAGAACCTGGAAGGGTTACATCGATTCGATCTTTTTCTAAAGATTCGTTGACAATTAAGGATTCAATCCTTTCTTTAGCGGAACTTAGAAATTCTTCGCAAAGATTTCTTAATTCACCAATTTTTTTGCCAAAAATGGGCCTTTCTGCTGACGGTAAATTTTTAATGTTTTTTGATAGCTCAGTAATCTGACCTTTTTTTCCAAGGTATTTTACTTTGAATTGATTTAATTCTTCTTGAGAGGCTATCTCTTGAAAATCTTTTTTAAGATTTGCTTTTAAAGCACCTAAATCCATTCTTCATTATGCTGCATTTTCCTTTGCAAGAGATACTAAATTAGAAAAAGCTTCGCTGTCCTCAGCGGCTAATTCAGCAAGAACGCGCCTGTCTAAATCTATATTCATTTTTTTAAGGGCTGACATGAACTTACTATAAGTTAAACCGTTTTCTCTAACTGCTGCATTGATTCTAATAATCCATAACGATCTGAAGTCTCTTTTCTTAACTCTTCTGTCTCTATATGCATACTGACCAGCTCTAGTTACTGCTTGCTTTGCAACCTTGAAAGTTCTGCTTCTAGCTCCTCTATAACCTTTAGCTAGTTTTAAAACTTTTTTATGCTTTCGTCGAGATTCAACCCCTCTTTTAACTCTAGCCATTACGATCTCTCCCTAAACATTCTTTTTACTAATTTTTCATCTCCATCTGCTAGTGATGTAGTTCCTCTTAGTTGTCTTTTTGATTTAGTCGACATTTTAGTAAGTATATGCCTTTTATTAGCTTGTTTTCTTTTGAGACCTGAACCAGTTTTTTTAAACCGTTTTGCAGCACCGCTGTGAACTTTTATCTTAGGCATAGTTTCTAATTACTTTTTGGATGGGGATAATAACATAACTAATTGTCTTCCTTCAGATAAAGGTGCTTGCTCTACAGAACCTCGACCATCAAGGTCTTCTTCTACCCTTTTGAGAAGATCGAAACCAATGTTTTGATGAGCCATTTCTCTTCCTCTAAATCTCATAGTTATTTTTGCTTTATCTCCTTCATCTAAAAATTTAATGATTTTTTTAAGTTTAATTTGATAATCATTTTCTTCCGTCCCAGGTCTGAATTTGACTTCTTTTATCTGAGTTTTCTTTTGTTTTTTCTTGGATGCAGATTTTTGTTTTTTCTTATCAAATAAATGTTTGCCATAATTCATAAGCTTACAGACAGGTGTTTCTTTATCATCATTGAGTTGAACTAAATCCAAATTCTCTTTGGAAGCAATATTTAGGGCATCATCTATATTTTTAATACCCAATTGCTCTCCAGAATTTGAAATTAACCTAACCTTATCTGCTTTAATAAACTTATTTATAGGTTGTTTATTTTCTTTTTTATAATTCCTTTTTGCTAAAGCCATATCTACTTAGCTGAAAAAGAAAAAAATCTTTTATGTACCAATCAAACCTCCCTAGATTCAATTTTTTTAATTAAAATGTCACTGAATGCATCTATCGACATTGAACCTAAATCAGATCCCTTTCTGTCTCTAATTGCCAATGTAGATGATTCTATTTCCTTATCTCCCAAAACTATGATGAAAGGAACTTTTTGCATAGAGTGGTGGCGGATTTTATAAGCG
>MDSV01022072.1_pt1 | contig 12563 bp, 8 predicted proteins | sample 810851 | NCBI WGS metagenome assembly MDSV01 (sample SAMN05326640, study PRJNA326480) | marine metagenome | isolation source: seawater | place: Atlantic Ocean: North East | collected 2012
AAAGATTCATTATATCTGTGCTATCAATCTTTGTTTCAGTAGGTTTAAAATCAAATGACTTTCCATAGTGTTTATAAGTATATTTTAATGAAATTGGTCCAATCAATGTATCATTAATATTAACATAATAACTTGCACCGTATGTTGAGTCAGGTCTGTTTAATTGGCGAGTTCCATCTGTTTTCTTGCTTGATGATATTGTATTAAAAATAGAAAGTTTTTGTTTATTATTTTTAAAAACTATATTGCTTTCGATTCCATCTTGCTTCAAGTCAGATTTGTTATTTGTATATCCTGATCCTCCTTTATAAGAACTATCATATAAAATAGCATCTTTGATAAAGCTTCTATAAAATGTATTTTCAAAACTTAATGAATTATTATATGAGTATTTTATTTTTAACTCATTAGTTTTACTTTTTTCTGGATCTGCATCAGGATTAGCAACATGTTTATATGCATCTGTTCTTCCGTTGCTTCCATATAATTCATATAAACTTGGATTTCTTAAACCCGTAGATTGAGTTAGCCCTAATTTAAATTTACTAAAATATTTTGTTAAATTAATTTTATAAGTCGAGTTTAATCCTGTAGTCTTATGATTATCTCCTCTACCGTACAAAGATAAAATTGTATCATCAGATAACTGATAACCTGAGTTTGCAAAAAAACCAAAATTATCTACATTTCCTTTTGCAGCAGGTGACGACCATGATCCAGCATTAGTAAATGAACCTGAATCATATTTATACTCAATCCCGTAACCATAAGATATTTTTTTAATAGGTTTAATTCTTCTTTCTGCTTTTAAAACGATCGAGTCAGAATTGTACCAGTCAAAATATCCACCTTCGTCGTACTCTCTATTATATTGATTATAATGCAATTTTAATATGTTCTCAGAATTTTCAGTTAATTTAATCAAGCCTGTTTGAACAACATACATTTTATCATGAGCAAAACCACTTTCATCGCTTGAACTAGCGTCATAATTAGCCTTAGTTCTTCTAGCATAAACTGTTGAATTAATTTTTAGATCATCGTGTATCCATTTTTCAGCATTAATATTTACTTGATAATTTTTTGTGCTGTCATCTTCTTTACCACCATACCTTGCGCTGCTAGTTTTATTATTTGAATTACTGCCTTTGAAATTTAAATGCCATCCATTCTCCATAACTTTAGTATAGTTTGTATCAATGGTATTATTTTTGCCGTTATGGCCATTAATAGAAAACTTATTTACATAATCAATAGCAGTAACAAAATTAATCGCACCTCCTATTGCTGATGGTCCAAAGTGAGCACCACTAGGACCTTTATAAATTTCAATTTGTTGTATTGTTTGAATAAAATCTTGTCCAAAATTATGAAGACCTGAAGTTGTTGTTTGATCGTTTATCGGTATACCATTTAGAAGCACAAGAGTATGGTTAGAGTTTGTACCTCTCATAAACAATGATGTTAACTGACCTCTTTGTCCATTTTGTTTTAGATCTATACCATCTATATAATTTAATATATCAACAACATCCACCGCACCACTTCTTTCAATTTCTTGACGATTAATAATTAATTTATTTATTGATCCTTCTGAAAATAGAGATGTGTTTGGAGTTTTTTGAACAGTTATACAAGGTATTCCATTTCTATTATCCCATTTACATTTTTCAATTTCATCAGACAAAACATTTGAAAAAAATCCAATAACATTAATAGAAAAAAATAAAATTATAAAAATTTTTTTTACAGGCATATATTTATTCCTTTACCGTTAAACAAACAGTCAGTTTTACTTCATGCCTTTGCTAATTTTTAATTGTAGAACTAGACTTTTCCTGGCCTTCGTTCAACAAAGGACTATACCGGGTGGCGCTCCGACTATAACGGTTCCAGGAAGAGCCAATGAATCTCACATTGATTCCCCACCAAGACTCAGTATGAGATGATTATTACAAATCTAAGAAATTTTTGTCAATATATTATTTTAAATTAAATTTTTTCTGAAGTAAAAAATTTAGTGTAATTTCATTCCACAAATATTGCCCGTAATCTTTTTTATTTGATTTATAATTTTCAAGTTTTTCATAGAAAAAATCTTTATTTAAAAGAAGATTATCATCAATTTTGTCTAAGATTTTTTTATTAAAAATTATTTTTGACTTTGGAAATGCAAAACCGTGTTTTGGTCTATATTTAAGTGAATTAGGCAATATATTTTTAAAATTTTTTTTTAAGAAAATCTTTTTTCTTAAAAAGGAATAATTACCTTTTAAATCTAAAGCAAAATTAATAATTGATTTTGATAAAAATGGTGATCTGTACTCAACAGAATTAAACATGCTCGCTTTATCAACTTTAGATAGAACAGATGGCAAATAAAATTTGAAAAAATATAATTGAGATCCTTTTAATTTATCATTTTGTTTACTAAAGATTTTATTACTTTCTTCAATTAAAGAATCAAATTTAACTTCATTTTTCATTAAAGACATTATTTCATCTGGAGATAAGCTACTCATCCATAGCTGACATAATTTATTTTCACTATAATTTAAGTATTCAAAAAATTTTTTAACTTTAAACGATGTGCTCATATATTTTTTTGAAGAAGGAAGAAAATTAAGTAATTTATTTATAAGATTTACAATTTTTTTTGGTAAATATTTTTTTATAATAGTAGCAACTTTATAAGCATCAAAAATAATATATCCAAAAAAATTCTCATCACCTCCATCACCACCAATTATTACTTTAGTTTTTTTTCTTTTATTAATTTCTTTCATTAAAGAGTAAGTTGGTAAGACAGAGCAATCACCAATTGGTTCATCTAGATATTTGATAATTTCTAAAAAATTATCATAATATTCGTCGTCAGATAGTTTAAAAATATTTGTATTAAATTCATCGAAATTTTTTATATACTTGCTCTCATCAAATGTTTTTTCATCAAAACCTAGGGTATAAGTTGTTATTTTTTTTTCAGAAAATTTTGAAACAAATTTTGAAATAATATATGAGTCTATTCCTCCACTTAGCAGAACACCAAAGCCTACGTCTGATGTTTTGTACTCATTAATTTTTCTATTAAAAATTGAATTAAAATTTTCTTTTTCTTTAAAAAAAGAATTATAGTCTGGACCGTTAGAAAGATCCCAATATATTTTTTTTGTTATTTTTTTTTCATTTAAATCATATTTGATAATTTCTCCCGCTTTCACTTGATGTATATTTTCATATATCGAAAAAGGTGCGGGTATGTGTGAATAAAGTAAATACTGACCAAGTGCATCTTTGTTAATTTTTTTTTCTAAAGCATTTGATAAAAAAATAGAATCTGATTTACTTGAAAAACAAAATTTTCCATTAGAGCAAAAGTAATATAATGGTTTTTGACCAAGATAGTCTCTACTTAATATTAGTTTATTTTTTTCTTTATCAAATATGCACACTGCCCACATTCCATCAAAATAATTAAAACATTTATCTCCCCAATAAATATATGAATTAAGCAAAACTTCTGTATCTGATTTTGATTTAAAATTAACTTCCTTTTTCTCTAAATAACTTCTAATTTCTTTAAAATTATAAATCATTCCATTATAAACGATCACAAATCTTTTATTTTCAGAAATTATTGGCTGATTTCCATTTTCAACATCTATTATTGACAATCTATTATTTCCAATTGAAACGTTGTCATCAGAATAATAATTAAATTCATCAGGCCCTCTAAAACTCTGGTCTAATGACATCTTATTAATCAGATTCTTATCTCTAAAACCAGAATGTCCAAAAATAGCACACATACAAATATATAAGATTTATAGGATCAATTAAAAAATTAATCTATTAATATATATATAAATCAACAAAATATATTGTTATTTACAATTTCTTCAGATTTGCTAAACAAAGTGCATGAAAGTACTTCTTATTTGTAAAGAGATGATAGGCTATGAAAGAACCGCAATAATGGTTCTTGGTAGTAGACTTAAAGAGTCCGGCCACGAAGTAAAAGCCGCCGTACTAAGAAGGCCTCAAACCAAACAAGAAAAAGAAAATAAAAAAAAAAAATCTGAACCAGAATTTCTTTTACATTCAGATGCTTATGCCAGTGGAGATGCAGAAGAAGTTTGGAAAAATACAAATTTAGATAGCGGACTAAATAAAAATAAAGAGATAAAAGATTCAAAATATCATGAAGCTCTTATAAAAGCACTTTCATTTCAGCCCGATGTAGTTGGTTATAGTGTTATGACTGGAGAACACTATGATGTCATAGAATTTAATAAAATTCTTAAGGAAAAAATGAATTTTATTTCTGTTATGGGGGGCCCACATCCTACGTTTAACAAAACTGTATTAGAGGAAAATGGTATAGATGCAATATGCACTGGAGAAGGAGATACAGCTTTTGACGAATTTGTAAATAAGGTAGCAAATAATGAAGAATATTGGTTAACGAAAAGTTTTCATGTAAAATATAAGGGTGAAACTTTCAAAAATGGACTCGCAAAACTTGTTGATGTTCTTGACGATCTTCCTTATCCAGACCGAGAATTACTTTATGAAGCAGATCCAAGTCTTGCTGAAGTTGGTTTAAAATCTTTTATAGCAGGAAGAGGTTGTCCTTATAAATGTAGTTATTGTTTTAACAAACAATATAACGAAAATTATAAAGGGCTTGGTCAAATTATTCGTGCAAGGTCACCAGAAAAAGTAGTTAGAGAAATTGAGGGAGTTTTAAGAAAATATCCATTGAATATGGTTAACATGAATGATGATGTATTTATGCTAAAACCAAACGGCTGGATTAAAGAATTTTCAAAATTATATAAAGAAAGAATAAATCTTCCATTTAGTAGCAACGTAAGAGCAAGCTCGGTAAAAGAAGAAGATATAATTTCATTAAAAGAAGCAGGAATGACACATGTCTGGATGGGAGTTGAATGTGGAGACGAAGAAGCTGCAAACGAAATTTTTTTAAGAAATACTACAAATGATATAATAATAAAAGTAAACAATTGGTTTGTTAAGCACGGAGTAAAAGTAAATACATTTAATATAATGGGTTTACCAAAAGATAATGCGTTTGATGTAGACTTAAAAACTTTAGATTTAAATTTAATACTTAAACCAAATTTTGCATCTTTTGGATTGTTATATCCATTTCCAGGTACAGCTATTGCTAGAATGGCAATTTCTAGAGGTTTTTTTGAAGAAGATAAAGATACATTATATCTAGACTCAAATAAGAACCAGTCGATGCTAAAATTTAAAACTGAATATGAAAAAAGAAGAGTTGAGAATTTACAAAAATTAGCTGGAATTTGTGTCGACTTTCCTTTTTTAAGACCAATAATTCCTTTTTTGGCTAAATTGCCTTTAACAAAGCTTTATCATTTTCTATTTTACGTTCATTTAGGCTACAGTCACAAGATTAAATCTCAACCAATTAAAATCAAAACTCTTTTAAAAGAAATTCCTATATATTTTAATTATTTTAAAACATTAGTATTTAAATCTTAAAATATTAATTTTTAAATTCTTTATATAAATTTAAAATTTTATAAACATTTTGGTCTAAACTGAATTTTATAATTGAATTATAAGTACCTTTTTTGACTTTTTTATATTCTTTTGGAAATTTTTGAATTTTACTTAATAGCATAACTATTTCATTTAAGTTTTTTACAAAAAAACCATTTTTTTTATTAATTAGAATTTCATTAGCTCCTTTAGTTTTAAAACTTATAATAGGAACTTTGCTGGCCAGAGCTTCAATAAAAGTTAATCCAAATGACTCAATTCTTGCTAAATTTATATATAGATGAGAAGAACTATAATATTTAATTAGTTTTTTTGGGGGAAAATATCTTTCATTAATATTTTCAATATTAGCTATAGGTATAAAAAATTTACAATTTTTTTTTAGGAATTCATCCTCATATATTTGTTTCGTATTATCGCCTATAATGAACCATTTAAATTTTATTTTATGGGATATAAGTTTTTTGCCTAAAAAAGGCAAAAGGTCAAATCCTTTCTTATATTTTGCATACCTTCCTACAGTAATTAAATTTAAAGATTTTGTTATATTATTGGATTTAGAATTTGATTTAAATTTATTTAACTCTATTGAATTTGGAATATTTCTAATTTTTTTTCTTTTAATATTTAATTTTATTAAATCTTTATAAATATTTTTAGATATACATTGAAAAGCATCAACTTCTTTTACAATTTGTTCTAAGTAGTTATTATATTTATTGTTTATTCTAAATCCGTAATTTATTTTTTTTTTAATTTGAATGTCAGCACCATGGAATGTAACAATAACTTTTTTTTTAAAGAATTTTAAAAATTCTACTAATATCAGGCTTTTAAAATTTAAAAAATGAAAATGATATATTTCATATTCTAAGTCTATAAAATTAAATTTAAAAGATTTAAAAACAATTTTTAAAGGAAAATTAATAAAGTATTTAAGGATGTATAGAAAACTCAAATAAAAATAATTTAATTTAATTATATTATAAAGATTATTTGATAGCTTAGGTTTTGTAAAAACGTAAACATCAACTTTATTTCCTTTTTTAACTAACTTGTTTGCCATGTTATGAGTTTCAACTTGCACACCACCTGCGTAAGGAAAAAATGTTCCTGCTATAATTGCTATTTTCATCTTATTTTTTTTTATATTTTAATTTTAAAAATAACATTAATTTTAAAGCAAAAAGGCTTCTTTTTTTATTTTCTAAAAAATTATTTTTTTTATTTACATTCATAATCATTTTTTTCATTGGATCATCTTTAAATTTAAGAAAATCAGAATTATTTATTTTATGAATTTTTTTCTTTGATTTAAGACTATATTCAAAATAAAAGATGATATTATTGAAATGTATTTTAAAAAGTAAATCTGAGCTTTTAAAAAATTTTATTTTTTTTATATTCCTATTTTTTACATATTCATATATCAAATAAAGATCATGATAGAAAAGTCTTTCAAACAATGAATAATTACTACCTGAAGAGAGTTTTTTTCTTGATACATAATTTTTTTTTTTTATTTTAATTTTTTTATTTTTAAATATTTCAATATCATCTATATATAAATTAACATTATTTTTTTTTGAAAGCATATATAGTTCATTGGCTTTTTTAACAGACATTGTCAGAGGCTTTTCACAAAATACATTTATCCCTAATTTTAAAAAATATTTACAAATTTTATAATGGGTATTATTTGGAGTTAATATAAACACCCAGTCTATTTTTTTTTTTATTTTTTTATAGTTTGTATTTTTTCCAATAATAAATTCTAATTTATGGTATTTTTTTAAAGTTCTAATTATTTTTTTACCCCATTTGCCTCTTCCGATTACACCAATTTTTATTATTTTTTTAGTATTAGTCATTTGAAATAATTTATATTAATATTAATTTATAACCGTAAATAGACAAAGTTTATAAAAAAATGTTTAGAATTACCATATTAATACCGTTTTATAATGAAGAAGGTAATATTGTAAGACAACTAAAAGATATAGTCCAAAATATTGATAGAATAAAAAACTATAAATTTAAAATTTTATTAGTTGATGATGGATCTACTGATCAAAGCTCTATTAAAGTTGAGAAATTTTTTAGTGAAAATAAAAATGTAGATTTTGAACTAATTAAACATCCAAAAAATATTGGTAAAACAAAAGCATTTGAAAGTGCTTTTAAAGTTATTGATACTGATTTTATTTTATTTATGGATGGTGATTATCAAGATAATCCAAGTGAAATAAATAAATTTGTTGAAAAATTAGATCAAGGATTTGAAGTAATTATCGGAAACCAAGAAAAAAAAACTGGATTTATAAAAAAAATAGCAGCACTAATTTATAGATATTTATTAAATAATTTTTTAAAAACACAAGTTAAAACGCACAGTCCACAATTTTATGTAATAAAATACAAATTTATAAAAGATATCAAATTAAATAAAAATGATCATAGATACTTAGTTATTATTGCTTTATATAAAAAAGCTAAATTTTGTGAAATTAAAGTGAGTTATTTAAAAAGAGAATATGGAATATCAAAATTCAGCAGTTTTAAGATAATTGGAGCAATTTTTGATACTTATAAATTGATATTAAGGCTCAAAGCAGGATTATATACAAAGAGCAGTTGATTTGTTATCTTTTTGATGTATTTCAATAATTAAATTTAAATGAAAAATATTTTTGAAAATAAAGAGGTTAAAAAGTCTTTAAAGGAGTGGCTTGATAGTGATTATAAAAATACATCAAGCTATCCAAATATTGATAAAATCTTTAAAAATGAATATTTAGGAATTGTAGAAAAACTTTTTGATAAAAAAAATAAAGAAAAACTTTCAAAAAATGATTATTTTGACAAATCAACTTTTATAATTCATAATTTTTCTAATAATCCTTGGACATCCCAAAAAGAAGTTTTAATAAATCTAAATATTCCAAATCAAGAGTTGAGTTTTTTAAACTTGATAATAAGAAATTCTCAATTATTCCAAGAAATAATCTTAAAAGAAGGGATTGGAAAAAAATATTGGAATTCAATAGTTCCTTTTGCAAAAAGTACAAATTTAGTACTAAATAAAAAAGTTTCCTTACCTAAAAGAATAGTCATTTTTCCTGGAGTCTCTTGTATGTTTTTTTGTGGTTTTTGTGGAAGAAATCAATCAGCGAAGTATCCAATGTCATCAGTGGGAAATGGAACAGAGGTTTTTAAAAGATTGTTTGATGAAACAAAAAATAAAACACTTTATTCAATTGGAGGAGGATTAGAACCTACAACTAATCCTCAACTAGGACAAATAGTAGAATCTGCGATAGAAAATAATATTAGATTGCCACTAATCACAAATGGATATTCATTAACAGAAAATTATATTAAAAAAAATCCTGGTATACTGAAATTAGATTCTTTAAGACTTTCATTGTATGGAGTAGATGATGAAAGTTATTTTTTTATAACCAGGCTTAAAAAAAGTTATGCTATGGTAATCAAGAACGCTATTAACTTTTTAAAACTTAGAAATGAAATTAATCCTAAGCTTAAATATGGTTTAAATTTTATTGTAATACCTGAAAATATTGATCAGGTTATAAAAATTTTAGATATTGTTAGAGAAATTAACAATAATGTTAAAAATGGCAGGGGAGTAGATTTTATTACACTTAGAGATGACTTTCAGGCAGCCACTGGTCACGAGGAAGCTTCTATTGAGGAGAGAAAAAAATATAAATTAAATTCTACGATGAATGAAAGTTTAAGAAAGAAACTTTCCGAAATTTTAAATAAATTTGAAAGTATTAAAGATAGAGAATTTCCAGAGCTTCATGTTGATTATGGATATTCAATTTTTGCAGTTTCAAGAGGTGTAACAACCCAAGGTTTAAAAATGATTGCAAGCGAAAATCTTCCAGAATATGGCTATCCTCAACTATCCTTAGCAATTGATTTGTATGGAGATGTATTTTTATATAGAGAGGCTGGATTTCTAGAAAGATTTGGAAACAAAAAATTTATTATTGGTAGATTAAATTTAGAAAATAGTCTCGAGGATATTATAAAAAATTTTTTAAAGAGTGGTAATCCAGTAAGATATGAAAAATCAGATACAAAATTTATGGATTCTTTTGATCATGTCCTTGGATCTATAATTAATCAAGCAAAAAAAGATAAAGAAATTGAAATTCCCTTTGATAAAGGACCAGTTTTAGCTAGATCTAACTTAACAAACTTAAATTTAGGAAATAATTGGTATACAGACGAACTAGTTTAATCTAAGTTAAATCTTTCTTTCTAATTTTTTTAATGATTTTCTATGGTTTTTTAAACTAATAATTATTAAATTATTAAAAATCATGGTATTAACTATTTTTTATAAATGAGTGTTAAAAATAATATAAAGATTTTACATTTATAATTTCAAAATTTCAAAAAAATAAAGTGAGCAGAAAAAAAATATTCTTTTGGTGTCCATTTATTGATTATGTTGGTACGACAATATCCTCAAAAAATTCAATAAACGCATTGTCTAAATTTGGTAATAAAAATTTTTCTTTAACTGTTATAAATGTTTTTGGTGAATGGAATTTTTATTTAGATAATTTAAATAGCTTAGGTGTGGAAGTAATTAATTTGGGAATTAACAAGGAAATACCTTATTTTAAAAAAAAAGGTTTTTTTTTAAGTAGATTAATTTATTTTAAAATTTTCTTTTTAGGGTTTTTTCCTTTATTAAAAATACTAAAAAAAAGAAAACCTGATTATTTAATTGTTTCATTAGTTACATTTCTTCCACTAATAATTAATTATATTTTCAAACTAAAAACTAAAATTATTTTAAGGATTTCGGGTTTACCAAAATTAAATGTCATAAGATTATTTTTTTGGAAAATTATGATATCAAAAATAGAGTGGATATTTTCACCAACTATTTTTACAAATAATATGTTAAAAAAAAAATTTCCTACACAAAGCAATAAGATTAAAATGATTAGAGATCCGATATTTTCTTATAAAGAAATACTGGAATATAAAAAAAAATATAGCCTATTTAATAAAAAAAATAATTTTTATCTTGCCATAGGTAGACTTACTAAACAAAAAAATTTTAAATTTTTAATAAATGTAATTTCAAAATACAATTCTAATAATAAAAAAAAAATTAATGTATTAGTATTAGGAGATGGAGAAGAAAAAAAGATGCTAAAATTGCTTAGTAAAAAACTTAATGTAAATAGAAATATTAAATTTCTTGGTTTCAAAAAAAATACATTTAAATATTTTTTTAATGCAAAAGCATTAATCTGTACATCTTTATGGGAAGATCCTGGTTTTATTTTAATTGAATCTGGATTAGCAAATTTACCAGTTATTTCAAACTCTTGTTTAGGTGGCCCTATAGAGATACTTAATAATGAAAAAAATGGTTATCTTTATGAATTTAACTCAATGGAAGGTTTAATATCTAAAATTAAACAATTTGAAAAAGATGATCAGGAAGTTATTTTTCGTAAAAAAGTTAATATGAAAATTTATTCTAGAAATTTTTCTATTCTTAAATTTTATAAAAATTTCATTAATTATGTATAAAAAAAAAATATTTTCAGTAATTACAGTTGTTTTGAATAATAGAAATAAAATTGAAAGGTGTATAAAAAGTGTACTCTCACAAAATTTTAAAAATTTTGAATATATAATTGTTGACGGTGGTTCTACTGATGGAACACAAAAAATTATAAAAAATTATAAAAAAAAGATTACTAAAATTATAATTAAAAAAGATAGAAATATGTGGGAAGCTATGAACACAGGTATTAAGAGCTCCAAAGGTGAGATTATTTGTATTTTAAATTCTGATGATTACTTTACAAAAAATGCATTAAATATCGCTAATGATCAATTCAAAAAAAATAATATAGATTATTTTTTTGGGGCAGTAAAAAAAAGAAAAATTTTCTATCATTTTAATCCAGAATTTATCAAGTATAAATTTAATTGTTATCCATCACATTCTGTTAGTTTTTTTGTAAAGCGGTCAGTGCATAAGGAAATAGGATTGTATGATACAAAATTTAATTATTGTTCTGATTATGACTTTTTTTTCAAATTATTTAATAATAAAAAATTTAAATTTGCTAAAGCCAAAAAAAGTCAATTAATAGGATATTTTGATACATCTGGTTCTTCGTCAAGAATTGGATTTTTTAAAACACTTTATTTAGAGTCAAAAATTAGATTAAAAAATAAGCAAAATTTAATTCTAGTTTTATTTATAATGATTCTTAGATTTTTTAATAAGTTAAGAAATAAAATATTTTATTTTATATAATAAGAAATTATTTTTTCATACTTGGATAATTGATTTTTTAATTCATATTTACCTAAATTTTTAAATGAAAAACTAATCATTTTTTTATATTTATTTTTTTTTATATTGGAATAATATTTTATTAATTCTTTTACGATTTTATTATAATTGTATACATTAACTAGAATTCCACCTCTTCCATTATCCAGAATTTCTTTTGGACCAGTTTTGCATTTGTAAGAAATACAAAAAAGCTTAAAAGTATTTGCTTCTAAAAGAACATTGGGCAAACCTTCATAAATAGATGTTAATACAAATATATTTGCTTTTTTATAAAAAGCATAAGGGTTTTTAATATATGGGATTATTTTAACTAAATTTTTTAAATTATTATTATTTATATAATCTTTTAATTTTTTTTTTTCAGAGCCACTACCTATAATTAACAGCTTAACTGGAATTTTATTTTTTAAAATATTCACTATTTTGAGAAGATCAATTTGATTTTTTTGCAAAGTCAATCTACCAATATTAAGAATTTTTAAACTTTTTTTATCATTATCAAAAAAAGGTAAAGAAGTTTTTCTATTAGATAAATTAATAATTTTTTTTTTATTTATTGGGTTATAAATTACTAGGGATTTAACATTAAATACTTTTTTTACTTCTTTTTTAAATTCATAACTATTAACAATTACTTCGT
>MDSV01109715.1_pt1 | contig 12563 bp, 15 predicted proteins | sample 810851 | NCBI WGS metagenome assembly MDSV01 (sample SAMN05326640, study PRJNA326480) | marine metagenome | isolation source: seawater | place: Atlantic Ocean: North East | collected 2012
ATTAGAACTTTATTTTTAATTTTTTTAAATTTCTTCATAATTATAATTCATGCTAGAATTTCCATATCCATCTCTTTCTTTTGCAAACCTTCCTCTGTAATAGTCTCTATTCAATAATTCAGTTTTTGATAAACTTCTTTTTTCACTACCTAGCATATTTTTCCAATTCAATATTTGAGAATCTAAATATTCTTTTTGTGATTCTTTATTAAGTACTGAAAATTCAGCTATTTGCTTTATATGTTCTGGCCCAACTGATACTTTCCCGTCTCTAGTCTCGTTAGGGTTTAATATAGTAAAGTGTCTTTCAATATAATTTGCACCTAAGAATATTGATACAAGCACTGCATCAATTCCATTTTTTTCTGTTTCAGTATGATCTGAGTAACCTACACTCTTAGTAAAATTTCTTAAAAAATTCATTCTATTTAGATTTACTTCATTTAATGGTGTAGGATAAATAGTTATTGCATGAAGAAAAGTAAAATCAATCTCTGATTCATTAAGAATTTGAGAAGTTTTAATAATTTCTTCATCAAAAGTAGCTCCTGTAGAAATTACAATTTCACTAAAATATTCTTTTATCTCCCTAATTAATTGAAAAGAGGCACAATCATAACTTGCTATTTTAATAGATTTAAAACCGATTTTTTTTAAATTTTCAGAGTCTCCTTTTACAAAGATTGTAGTCATTGGAATTAAGCCATTATCATTACAGATATTTATAAATTCTTTATTATTTTTTTCGCTTAATTCAAGATTTTTTAATCTTTTATATTCTGCCTCATATGGCCTATTGATAGCATGAATTATACCATTTAATTCCAAACCATTTTCAAACTGAGGTCTAAATGTTAGATTTTTACTGTAAATGTTTTGAATTTTTCCATGAGTTGCACCAGCTTTAGCAGCTTCTTCAACCATTTTTTTGAGATTTTCAAAATTGCCATTATGATTTTGACAAAACTCAGTTATAATTTTTACCATTGTTTATATATTTTAAAAAATTATTAATTAAAAACTTATCAGTTTTTTCAATAGCCTCATATGTATAGCCTCCTATGTGTGGAGTAATTATAAGGTTATCATTTTTTATTGAAAAATTAATTAATTCTTTGTTTTTTTCTTCTTTATCTATTACATCAAGACCTGCACCTTTTATTTTTTGTGTTTCTAATGCATAGATTAAACTTTTTGAATTTATAATTTCACCTCTTGAGGTATTAATAAGGAATTTACATTTAAATTTTTTCTGTTTAAAAATGTTTATGTCAATTAAGTTTTTTGTATGGTTATTTAAGGGAATATGGATTGATACTATATCTGTAGTCTCAAAAAGTTCTTTAATACTTGATACCCTGTTATATTTTTTATAGTTAATATTAGAGTCAATATCAAAAAAATAAATTTTTGCTCCAAAAGCGTAACATATTTTACTTACAATTCTACCTAATCTACCTAAACCAATTATTCCAATTTTTTTATCATTTAATTCAAATCCTCTCTCTAAGTTACTCCTCCACAAAAACGTTTTAACATTCTTGGAAGCTTGATTATAGTTTCTTAGCAATGTTAGAATTAGTAAAATTGTTAATTCAGCTGTGGAAGGGACTTTCCTTAAAAATGTAGATTGATTTTTTAGTGAAAATAATTTAATTCCTAATTTTTCTATAGTATCTAGATCAATATGATCTAACCCAGTAGTAGGACATATAATAAACTTAAGTTTTGTTGAATTTAAAAGAGTTTTTTTTGAGATTTTTAATTTGAATCTAATTAAAAGAATATCAAATTCAGAGATAAGATTATTCAAGTCTTTTTCATTATCAATATCTAAGAAAGTACAATCAAAATGCTTTGAAAGAATTTGTTTACCCGTTTGACTAAAGTTTTTTTGTTCTGGACAGATTAGTCTCATTGAAAACTCTTTTTAATAAAATAATCTGCAATAATTAAGTCAATTTCTGAGTCAATATTTACTGATTCACTTTGATTCATTTCATATGGTATACAGCTATTATCAACTATTTTATTTTCGTGTAAAATCAAATTCCTTTTACATAAATAGATTGCACCATTTCGAATATACACTTTTGGAAGACTTTGTCTGGGTCTCATGTCTTCAAACCCCTGATCAATATAATTTACTAGTTTGTTATTTTGTATTTTTTTCATTCTTAGAGGGTGATAAGCATCTACACCAACCACAGAAACTAATGAATTTACATTTTTTTCTTCATATAGTTTTAATGAATCATTTATATGCTTTTCATTTCTTAACGGAGATGTTGGTTGAAGCATAAGTATATCATCATATTTCTTTTGTTTTAGACCTTCCATGAATTCGATAGAGTGTTTTAATACATCAATAGACAACGCGGTATCGTTTGATAATTTCTTTGGTCTTAAAAACGGAACCCTGACACCTAAACTTTCAGAATAATTTTTTATTTCAGTATCATCTGTACTTACGATAATATCCATGGATTTTTTGAACTTTTTAGCTACTGTAATAGTATAATAAATTAAAGGGTTACCATTAAAATTTATAAGATTCTTTTTTTTAATAGACTTAGAGCCTCCTCTAGCAGGAATTACACATAATATTCTGGTATTTACTTTATCAGATACCATCTTTCAAAATCTTTATCATCCTCTTTAAATAATTTAAGCTTGTTTATTTGATCTCCTAAAAATTCATTAGTTGCAATTCGAGCGCCTGGAAATTTTAGTGAATAATATTCATCTAGATATACGATCCCATTTTTTTCAAGTTTATCCCAAAAAAAATTAAATGAGACTTTATAACTTTCGTATAAATCACAATCTAAAAACACTGACATAAATTTCTTCTCTTTATAGGTTGAATTAGTCATAGTTTCATTAAAGTCACCTTTAACCAATTTGATATTATCTAGTTGAAAAAATTTTATTTTTTCTTTTAATAATTTATAATTTACCTCAGAAAAATCGTTAGAGGTAGATATATTTTTAGGTGTAATTTCTTTTTTAGATTCAAATATATCTTTATAAAATATTAGTTTTTTGTGATCATTAAGATGATCAGAGGATATTACACCTTTTCTAAATAATTGATCAAATTTTTCAAAAGAATCATTTTCATGATATATTGGGGGAAAGCCACTAAATGAATCAAACCCATATATAGTTTTATCAGATCCAAGTTCTTTTAAAAGAAGAGCTGTTGATAAAAGAGTTTTTCCGTTGAAAACACCTATTTCTAATAAATCACCATTAATTTTATTATGATTTTTTTTAATAAAATTATAATATATCTTAAGCTTATCAGGTTTGTTATAGTTATCTATTCCTAGGACATTATATTCCCAATCTCTTTTTATTTCCTTCATTTATTTAATTACGTTAATTTTATTTGAGAATTTTCAATTTTAAGAATTCTATCACAAATAATTAAAGAGCTTTTTTTATGTGATGAAATAATAATTGTTGTTTTAGACTTTAAATTTTCGAGAATAGATAATATTTTATTTTCATTTGTTTTATCTATTGCAGATGTTGGTTCATCTAAAATAAGAAGGTCTGGGTCTATATAAAGTGCTCTTGCAATTCCAATCCTTTGAATCTGACCACCTGATAACTTTACACCTTTGTCACCAACAATTTCATCTATTCCTTTGTTTCTTTCAATTAGAGATTTTAAACCAACTAATTTTAATAAATCAATAATTTTTAAATCATCAATCTTTTCTTCGGGCACTCCAAAGGCAATATTGTTTTTTAAAGAATCATCAGTTAAAAAAGGTTGTTGAGATACATAACCTATTTTTTCAAATTTTAAATAGTTTGTATTCTTTACATTTAAAAAATTAACAGTTATTTCATCTATTCTAGCACTTATCAATCCTGAAATAATATCAATAAATGTACTTTTACCAGTTCCAGATTCTCCGATTACACCAATTATCTCATTTTTCTTTATATCAAAACTGGCATTATCAAATATTTTTATGTCAGAGTTTTGATAATTAAATGAAAGACTTTTTACGCTTAAGCTTTCAAATTCATTAATATTAATTTCTTTTTGTTCCAAGTCAGATTCAAGATCTAAAATTTTCAAAGAATCTGAATAAAATTGAATATTATGATTTGCTGAAATCAATTTATTAATACTTGGAAGAAGCTTAAAAGCAGAAGCTATATAGACTCCAATTAGGGGTAGGTAATTAATCACGCTGTAACTGTTAATTATTAAAAAATAAAGAGCAATCATCAATGTAAAAATTAAAAATAATTCAAATAAAATTCTTGGTAATTCTAGGAATGAAGTATATTTAATAAGTTCAGGAACCCTAAGATTTTGGTTTTCTTTGAACTTTAGAATAAAAAAATTTTCTCTTTTAAAAATCTTTAAAAACTTAATATTATTTACTGCTTCGTAAATAATTTTTGAAATATTTCTGTCTATAATAAATCTATTTTTACCCCATTTTTTATTTTTATTTTTAGTTATTAATAAATAGATACAGACTGGAATAGAAAATACAGTAATTAAACTTAATGTAGCTTTTAAATTAAAAATCAACAATAGGATTAATGTCAAAATCATTAGGATAATTTCTGAAAACATAGTAGTAGTTGATTTAAAATGATTAACTATATTAGAAACTTCTATTTGAATATTATTTAAGACTTTACTTAGATTGGTCTCAATAAAATATTCATATTTTTTATTTAAAACCGTGGAAAAATATTCAGTTGAAATACTTGCCTGTAATTTTTGAATAAATCTATTTTTAAATACAATTAAAATTATTTGCATTATAAATTTTATGAAATAGATTATCGCAATCAATAATATCAGTGATTTTTGATTGATATTATATTTATTAATTAAACTATTAATTATTTCAGAGTTAAAATCCAGTTCACTAGAGTTGAATAGGGAAATTAAAGGATAAAGCAGACCTAGACCTAGAATCTCCAAGATGCTAAACAAAATTATAGCGATTAAATAGATAATAAATGATCTATTATCTTTCTTTTTAAAATAAGAAACCCAAAATGAAAAACTTGATATCATAGACTAAAATAATTCCTCAACCCTCTATCAGTTAGAATATTTCTTCCATCGATTATAAATTTTTTTTCATCATGAAGCCATTCAAAATCCTTGAATTCTTGCCATTCAGTATTAATCAATATAATATTTGATGACTTATATAATGAGTCCATACTATCGGCAATTTTAGTATGTTTTAAATAATTAGTGTTTAATAACTCCTTTGAGTTTTTTAAATCATCTAATATTTGTGTTTTCTTTACCATTGGGTCATAAACACTGATTTTAAAATTCTCATTTATCAACTTTGATGAAATATAAATTGATGCTGATTCTCTTGAATCATTTGTTCTTGCTTTAAATGCCCAGCCAAGTATTCCAATACTAGTTCCGTATTCTTGTGAAACAGATATTATTTTTCTGACAAATCTATCTTTTTGATAATCATTAATTTTTATTACTTGATGCCAAAATTCTGCGACCTCATCTAATCCATAATTTTTACATAAATAAACTAAATTTAGTATGTCTTTTTGGAAACAGCTTCCGCCAAAACCAACAGAAGCTCTTAAAAATTTCTCACCGATCCTATGATCCATTCCAATTGCAGAGGATAATTCATCTATATTGGCTCCTGTCTTTTCACACAATGCAGATAGGCTATTAATAGAAGATACTCTTTGAGCTAACATTGCATTTGAGGCTAATTTAGATAGTTCAGATGACCAAACATTTGTAGTTAAAATTTTATTTTTTGGGACCCAATTATTGTAAATGGCCACTAACTCATTAGATGCTTTTTGGCCAGCTTTTGTGGAGTCGGAACCGATTAGGACTCTATCTGGATTTAACATATCATTTATTGCTGTTCCTTCAGCTAAAAATTCTGGATTTGATAATACTTCAAAATTAAACTTTGAATTTTCATCAGTCAGTATTTGTTTAATTTTTTCGGCAGTTTTTATTGGAACTGTTGATTTTTCTACAATAATCTTATCAGACTTAGAACTCTTTGAAATTTCTTTTGCACAAGCCTCAATAAACCTTAAGTCTGCTGCCATTCCAGCTCCCTCACCTTTAGTTTTTGTTGGGGTATTCACTGCTATAAAAATAAGTTCTGATTTTTTTATTGAAGCTGATATATCTGTAGAAAAAAATAAATTTTTATTTCTGGTTTTTTTTAATATAACATCTAAACCAGGCTCGTATATCGGTAGATGATTTAAAGGCCCATTCCATTGTTTTATTTTTTCTGAATTTTGATCAACAACTGTGATGTTTATATTAGGACATTTCAAAGCAATAACAGCCATTGTAGGTCCTCCAACATAACCTGCGCCAATACAACAGATATTTTTTATCATAAGTTTTGTATATAATCTTTTAATCTATCTTTAGGACTCCAGCCTAATTTTGTCAAGGCGTCATCTGTTTCTCTCAAAGTTTCTTGATAATTACCATGTTGATTGACAACATGCTCTGCTTTAATTTTAAATTTACTTTTGAATAACTCAAAAACTTCATTAATAGAATAATTTATTCCTGTTCCCAATTCCCATGCATCTTCATTAGAATAGTCATTAAATGCAATTTTTATTAAACCATCGACAATATCATCTACATGAGTAAAATCTCTTCTTTGACAACCATCACCTACAATAGTTAATGATTTGCCATTTTTGACCTGTCCTCTCCACTTCCCAATTAATGCAGCCCAATCACCTTCGATTATTTCATATGGACCATAAACATTATAAAATCTTACGATCTCAATATTACTATTGAAAGCATTACGATAAAGTTTACAAATTTCTTCACCTAGAAATTTAAATGTAGCATAAGGAGAATTTAATGGGTTATGATGCTTGGATGAAGATCCTGAATAAATAATTTTTGTTTTGCTATTTTTTGCCCAGTCTAAAACTTTAAGAACACCTTTTGTATTTGAGGAAAATGTTTCTTCAGGGAAATCAAATGAAGGCTGAATTCTAGATAGTCCTGCTAAATGAAAACAATAATCAAAATTGTTTTCTAATAGATTTTCAATTTCACACACATCACCGTTAATATATTTAACACCTTTAACATGGTTATCTTTTGTGCCTATTGAATAATTGTCTACACTAACAATGGTATGATTTAGTTTTAATAATTCAATAATTAGATTTGTTCCGATAAAACCAGCGCCTCCGGTGACTATAATTTTACTCATTTTATTTTTTTAATAACCAAGAAGAGGATTGAATTTTATCACCAAGTCTATCTATTAGGCCTATACCTAAAATCCTACATACTTCTGTTTCAGGAATATTATCATTATTTTGATCACCTCCGTTTGCAAAATAAAGAGAATATTTATCTCCAAAAAGATTTTTCAATTTTTCAAGGCTTTTACAAACTGTCCTATCTTGGTCAATAGATAATATTACATGATCTGTTACTGCAAGTTCATTTATTATAAGAACCCTCTCATGCTCAAGCATAAATTCTTTTGAGTTTTTCAATTCACGTTGTTTATCATTGTTTACTATAACTAAAAGAATATCACCTTTATTTTTTGCATTATGAAAAAGCTCAACATGACCTTTATGAAGAGGGTTAAAATAACCAGAAACGATAATTCCTAAGGGTTTTTTCATTTATACTCTATTATAATCATCTTCAATTCGAACTATATCATCTTCACCAAAATAGGTTCCAGTTTGAACTTCTATAAATACCACTTTATTACTTGTGTTATTTTCAATCCTATGTTTAACACCTTTTGGTATAATCACTGTCTGACCTTTATTCACGGTTTTAATCTCCCCATCTAGAGTAATGTTTGCCTTACCCTCAACAATTGTCCATGCTTCAGATCGTTTATGATGGTATTGGTAGGAAAGTCTACCGCCTGAATCAACTTCTATTCGTTTTAATTTATAAGAAGGCTCGTTATGTATTACATAAAATCGCCCCCAAGGTCTTTCTTCACACTCTATTGAAATCATTTTTCTTTCGAATTAAATAGTAAAATATGTTCTTTGTCTGATAAAAATTTTGAAGCTAAATAAAAGCTTACTTTTCTTTTTATTAAAGTTTCAATTTTTTCTTCTAATTGAGAAATATATTTCATGTTAAGATTTTCCCCAATTAAAAACACCTCAATAACCCCCGAATCTATACCTTTAGCATAATCCCCAACTAAAATAATTTTATCTATATTACCCATTCTATCTAAAACATTTTCCACTATATCTTCTAATCCTAAATGCTTTAAAACTACTTTTCTAAGAACTTCAAACAGTGGATGAAAAGTGTTAGCTTTATATTCTACTTTATTATCAACTTTGATTTTTTTTAAATATCCAGCGTTATATAAGTGGTTTAGTTCTTTTCTAATAGCATTTGTTGACTCTCCCATTTCATTAGCCAAGCCATTAAGATAGCCTCGATTAGCCTGAGACACAAAGAATTTAATTAAAAGACGTAAACGTGTCTTAGAAGCAATTAATTCACCTAGCATTTTTTTAGATTAATTTTATTTTTTTTCATGGCTCCGCCAAGAGAGTCCCATTTGGGCAATTGCATTTATTTTAGTTTTAGTTAAAGTTAATTAAGCAGCCTGTTTCCTTAGTGTTACAATCATACCAAGGCTTTTAACTTCTAATTTAACTTTATATTTTTGTGATTCAATTACTCTTCCCGTAGCACCAGCAAGTGGACCATCGGAAATTTTATATAATTGATCTTTTTTAGATTGTTTAAGTTAAAATCTTCATAAACTCCATCTAAATATTTCTTCATTAAATTAATCTCCCTTCCCTTAACTTCAGCAGGCTTTCCAAGCCAAAACAAATATCTTATAATGCCAGAAACTGTAAATACAGAATTTCGTTCATTTTCATCAATATAAACCATAACATATGAACTAATTAGTGGCTTTTGAATCTTTTTTTTACGGTCAGAATACTGTTTTATTAATGTTATTGTAGGACAATAACATAGTATGCCGATAGATGTAAGTTGGTCAACAACCTTAAGCTCATGCTGGGGTTTAGTATATAAAACGAACCATTTTTTCATATTTTTAACTATAATCTAGTCACAAAAGTACTTAAAATTAAGTAATTTTAATATTTTATTTTATTTTTTTAAAAAAACAGACTCTTAATTTTAAAAATAAAATTTATGTATATATCTAATTATAATTAAAATTTTAATTTACAATAAGGTTATTAAATCAGATCTTTTTAATATTGTGAAAGTTTAAAATATAAGATTTTAAGATCAATATAAAATTAAAACTTAACTTTAATTTTATAAATAAATTAACTATTCTTTAAAATTTTAATTTTTAAAAAATCTAATAAATGAGTAGAATACTTGTAACAGGAGGTGCTGGATTTATAGGATCAAATTTAATTAAAGAATTAATTAATCAAGGCCATCAAGTTATATCAATTGATAATTATTCTACCGGCTCAAAGATAAATGAACTTAAAGGAGCAAAATATTATGAATTGGATATCCTTCAAATCGAAAATTTAACTGAAAAAATTGATCTATGTTTTCATCTTGCAGCAAGATCCAGTATTCAGCCCTCATTCAATGACTCGAAAGATTATTTTAGGGTTAATGTTAGCGGAACTATCAAGGTTGTTAATTGGGCTAAAAAAAATAAAGTTAAGGTAGTTTATGCAGGATCATCATCTAAACATAATAATCCATCTCAGTCACCTTATGCTATGTACAAATATCTTGGAGAAGAAATCTGTAAGTTGTATAGAAGTATTTATTCATTAGACATAGAAATTGCAAGATTCTATAATGTCTATGGCCATAACCAAAGTTTAAATGAATTACATGGAAATGTTATAGGGATATGGCTATCCAAAGTTAAAAAAGGTTCTCCACTTCCAATAGTAGGTTCAGGTGAAAATAGGAGGGATTTCATAAATGTTATAGATTTAGTTGATGGATTAATAAAAATTGCTTTTTCAAATCAAAAAAATATTGATGCATGGGAACTTGGGACAGGAGTTAATCATAGTATAAATGAATTATTTAATATGTTCAACGAAAGATTTACCTGTAAATCTGTTTATATTCCTGACCAAAAAGGTAATCCTAGTCTTACTCTAAGGAAAAACAATGATATGTTATCAAGACTAAAATGGAAACCTAAGGATAGATTAAAAGACTACATAAAAAATATTTAATATGTTACCATTCCAATTAAAACCAAAATATGAATATGAGTTAATTAGAATTGGAAGTAATGGTGATGGCGGCTATTTAGTTGAAAAACAGTCTTTAATAAAATCAAAATTCTTAATCGGAGGCGGAATAAACGATAATTGGGATTTTGAAAAACAATTTTCAAGACCTTACGTAGGAATAGATGATAAACTATCGCTAATTTATTTATTCCAAAGATTAATAATTAATACTGCAAAAATTTTCCTATTTAAGAATCCGAAATTTTTTATTAAATCAATTAGAAATATTTTTGAATACTTTTTTTTGAAAAAATACTTAATAAAAGGCTATATTTCTGACTATGAAAATCATGATAAAAATTATATAACTATTAAGACAATAATTGATGAACATTATTCTAATATCTCTTCAAATAGTATTTTTTTAAAGCTTGATATTGAAGGTTCTGAATACAGAATTTTAGATGATATAATTGATCTTCAAAATTTCTTCTCTGGAATAATAATTGAATTCCATGATATAGATTTACATCTGGAAAAAATATTAAAATTTATCAAAAATATAGATATGAGTTTAGTCCATATACATCCAAATAATTATGGAGGAGTTGATAAGAATAATGATCCAAAAGTGATTGAAATTACTTTTTCAAAGTTTCCAAAAATAATCTCTGAAAGAGTTATATTACCAAATATTTTGGATAAACCAAATGATGAAAAAATCCAAGATTTAAAATTAAAATTTAAATAATCATGAAAAGAGTCCTAATAACTGGAGGCGCTGGGTTCATTGCGCATCATTTAATTTATTTTTTGTTGACAAAAACAGATTGGGATATAGTTTCTCTTGATCGACTTGACTATAGTGGAAATTTAAACAGACTTGATAATATTTTATCTGATCTCAATTCAAAAGATAAATCTAGAATTAAAATTGTATACCATGATTTAAAATCTGAGATAAATCCTTGGATAAAAAAAGAAATTGGAAAAATTGATATAATTCTTCATTTGGCCGCTGGATCTCATGTAGATAGAAGTATTGACTATCCTATGGAATTTATTCTAGACAATGTAGTGGGCACTGGAAATATTTTAGAATTTGCTAGATCTATAAATAACAGCAGTAGGCTTGAGAGGTTTATTTATTTTAGCACTGACGAAGTTTTTGGACCAGCCCCAAAGGGTATTGACTATAAAGAAAATGATAGGTATAATTCCACGAATCCATATAGTGCTACAAAAGCTGGGGGTGAAGAACTTGCTGTAGCATATGAAAACACCTATAATCTACCTGTTTACATTACACATACAATGAATGTTTTTGGAGAAAGACAACATCCAGAAAAGTTTATACCAATGTGTATTAAAAAAATTAGAGATGGTGAATTGGTCACAATTCATTCTGATAAAACCAAAAAAACACCTGGCTCACGTCATTATATTCATGCCGAGGATGTATCTGAAGCTATTCACTTTTTGCTTACTAGTCATATTGAGCATAAAGTTGAATATGGAGGAGCTAAGTGTCCTAAATTTAATATTGTAGGCTCCGAAGAATTAAACAATTTAGAACTTGCAAAAATAATTGCTAATTGTCTAAATAAAAATTTAAATTATGAAATGGTAGATTTCCACTCAGCAAGACCTGGTCATGATTTAAGATATTCACTCTCAGGAGAAAAAATGAAAAAATTAGGATGGACACCTTCTATTAAGTTAACAAATAGAATTAAACAAGTTGTAGAGTGGTCTTTAAATAACGAAAATTGGATAGAATTATAATGGGTTATAAAAATTGTATATTTTAATAATTAGTTTAATTTTGCAATTCAAAAATTATTATGTACGCAGTAGTTGAAATACAAGGAAGTCAGTTTAAAGTTGAAAAAGATCAAAAACTTTTTGTAAATAGAATTGATGCAAAAGAAGGCTCCAAAGTTTCCTTTGATAATGTCTTACTAACAGATGATGGCAATAAAGTAGAGGTTGGTAAACCAAATATATCAGGTATATCAGTTGAAGCTAAAATTATTGAGCATAAAAAGGATGATAAAGTAATTGTTTTCAAGAAGAAAAGAAGAAAAGGGTACAAAGTCAAGAATGGACATAGGCAACCAATAACTGAAATTATAATTCAAGGCATTAGCGAGAAAAAAGTTACTCCTAAGAAAGCACCTGCTGCTAAGAAAGCACCTGCTGCAAAGAAAGCACCTGCTGCAAAGAAAGCACCTGCTGCAAAAAAATCAACAACTGCAAAAAAGTAATTAGTTATGGCACACAAAAAAGGAGTTGGTAGTTCAAAAAACGGAAGAGAATCA
>MDSV01192581.1_pt1 | contig 12563 bp, 11 predicted proteins | sample 810851 | NCBI WGS metagenome assembly MDSV01 (sample SAMN05326640, study PRJNA326480) | marine metagenome | isolation source: seawater | place: Atlantic Ocean: North East | collected 2012
AAAAAGGCATGTTTTGAACATTAAATATATTTTCTATTTCAAACCCGTGATTTTCAAAAATTTTGGTAAATTCTTTTTTGGTCAAATTAAGTTTATGAAATTCTTTGTGCCTACTATTTTTGTCTTTTCTTATCCAATCAATAATTAACTCTTGAATATTATCTGCTCTAAAAGACGCACAAAGCTTCCCACCTTTTTTTAAAACTCTAAAGGTTTCAGAAATTGACTTATGCAATTTTTCTGAATGAAAGTTATGATAAAGACCAAATGCTAAAACCACATCAAAATACTCATTTTTAAATTCTAAATCTAAGATATTACCTGCTTTTACATCTAAGGTGGGATCAACTTTTTTTAATTTAGAAATTGCCTCTTCTATAAAATCTATTCCAATAATTTTATATTCCTTATCATGATAATATCTAACTATTCTTCCTGCTCCACATCCTGCTTCTAGTATAATTTGTTTGTTGTTGTTAACGACCATGTTTGAATATTTTAGCGGATAATAGTTTTGATTAATCATTGGTTCATCAGCGTCTATATCTGTCCACCTATCTCTCCAATATTGATAGTTATTTTTACTTCTAAAAGTTTTTCTCATACCTATTTATTATTATATTTAATTCTTTTCTAATTATATTACCTACAAATTTATTTCCTAATTTAGTTAGATGTCCACCATACTTATCGTTGGTAAATAGTTTTTTTAAGTTTTTATTTTTAAAATAAGGGGTTAGATCAATTATATCTATACCTTTTTTAACAGATTTGTAAAAATCCATATATAAATAATTTGATTTATTTAGTTTTAGATCCATCAATTGAGGAAAAATAATTATTATTGGTTTATGTTTTTTTTTGTTCGCAATAAAGATGAATTTTTGAATAAGTTTTTTAAATAATAATTTTGAATAGAACTCATTATATAATGAATGAGAAATTTGAATGTTTCTTTTAACAACTATAGAGAATAAAATATCAACTAAGTTATCATGTGCTTTAAAAAATTTCGTTATTTCGAACAAAAAAGATTTATAAAATATTTCTAAATTAAATTTAAAATTTTTGATAAAATAATAAGTAAAAGGAAAGTCCATAATATGTTTCTCAAACTTTTCTTTATAAAATCTATCCGTTTTTTTTAAATTATTTATAATTTTAGGAATTTGATTTATTTTTGTATTTATATTTAAAGGGTTTTTTTTAAGTATTAGTTTATTTTTTTTTACATAGAAAGAGGGTTTAAAACCATGCAAATTTCCAAATTCAATAAAATGTTTCCATTGAGACTGAATTCTGTTTATAGTTTCTGGTACAAATCCCTGTATAACAAATTTAGTTTGTTTTTTTAATTTGGTTTTTGAATATTTTAAAACAGCTTGATCTAATCCATAGTTTCCAACACCATAATTTAAAATACAGTATTTTTCCCTTTTTGAAATACTCTCTTGCCATGTATCCTTATCAGTTACCTGTCTACAAAAAACATAAGAGTCACCAAAAGATGCAATTAGTTCTTTCCTATTTCTTTTGTCTAATTTTCTAAATCCCCTTTTATCAATTTCGAAACTAATTTTCTTTTTATTGTAAAAATCAAAAGATACAGTATTTGATTTATTATCCCAACCTAATGTTTTGTCGTATTTTTTTGTCTTAAAATTATTGAATCTTTTTTTATCAAAGAAGGGATAAAGATTTTTTCTATTGATAATCCACGGGAACTTTTTTTTTAAATTTTTATAAAAAATAAATAAAAAAATTTCGAATATTATAAAAATGAATAAAATTTTAATTATCACTAATAAATTAATTTTTTATTTTTTTTTAAAAAAACGTTTAAGATTTCTATGATATTGTTAAATTTTTTAGTTTCAACATTGTTATCAATAATGAGGTCCGAATTAAATGGCTCATAAAATTTAATATCAATTCCTACTACATTTTTTCTCTTCTTATTTATTGCTTTTTTGTAAAGATTTTTTTTATCTCTCTTTAATAAGTTGTCCAATGAGACTTTTATATAAATCTGTTTATAATTTTTAATATTTTTCTTATTCCATTTTTGCCATTTAGGAAAATTTGATAATACTGACCCAACAACATTAATATTCTGATCTGATAAAAATTTAGATAGTTTTGATAATCTTTCAGCATTAATTTCCCTATCTTTTTTTGTGAAACCTAATTTATCATTATAAATTTTTCTTACCATATCACCATCAAGCCAAATAGTATTTCTATTTTTCTTTTTGAATATTTTATAAAATATTTTACCTATTGTGGTTTTGCCAGAACCCGACAAACCTATAAACCAAATTACCATTTAAATTAGTTCCCTTCTTGCGATTAAAATATCCTTCGCATTATCAATCTCATGCCAAAAACTAGAATAATTTATTTTTTTTATTTTTAATCCATTATTATTAATACATAAATTTAAAAAACTGGTCATATCAATTTTTTTATCATTAAAATTATTAAAAAAGTTTCTTGCTTTAAAAAAATCTTTTTTCATAAGCTTTACAATCCCCATATATTGATAAGTTGGAAATTTTTTAATTTTTGTTCCTATACTTTTTAAATATCCATTTTTAACTTCTAAATTTTCTGCATCATTAAGAATATTTTTTTTAGACATTCTTTTCTTCCATAGTTTTAACCAGTTTTTATTTAATGGAATGAGGTTTGTTCTTTTTTTTAACGACTTATATAAATTTGAATCAAAAATTATGTCTCCGTAACAAATTATAACATCCTGAGTTACAAATTTCGAGGATAAGAACAGACTATAAACCATATTTGTATTTTTATATTTATTATTATGAACAATTTTAAAATTATTTTGTTTTGCAAATTTATGAATTTTTTTACCTTTATATCCAGTAATTAAAATTTTGTTTTTAAATTTCTTATAAAAGTCTAAGTTGTGATCAAGAATGGTTTTTTTATTAATTAAAGCCATGCATTTTGGTAGAATTCTATAATTTTTTGGTAATCTACTCCCTCTTCCAGCGGCTAGCAAAATTAACTGCATATTTTTTTTAAAAATTTTTTATTTAATTGCTTAAAAGATCTATCTCTTTCCGGATGCCACATTATCCCATAAATTTTTCTTTTCTTAATTTTGAAAGCTTCTATGCAATTATTTTTTGATGTAGCTAGAACTTCTAAAATATTTTTATCGATTTTAATTGCAAAATTATAAAAACTTTTGATTGTTATTGTCTTGACATTAAAAAAATCGCTTTTGCTGAATTTTATTTGATTTTTTTTATTGTTACGGCCTTTTTGTTTAATTATTTTATTACCATAATAAGATGAAATTAGTTGCGCTCCATAACAAATACCCAATAGGGGAATATTCAATTTAATTGATTTAGCAATTATATGTTTATCTAAACGTTCTCTTATAAAATTTCTTTTCGATTTCTTTAACCGGTTTAGATCATTGCCTCCACTTATTATCAACAAATCAAATTTTTTTAAATTAATTTTATTATCAAATAAGATTCTAATATCGGGTCTTGAAAAAGATTTATTAAGAAATTTTATTAATTTTTGGTCTATAGAGTATTCAAATTGATTTTTATAAAACTCTCTAATTGTTGTTGTGATTCCAATTTTCATTTAATTTATCTTTTCTATTTTTTTTGATATACAATCTATACTTAGTAGTTTGGATTTAATAAATTCATTAAAATTTTTTTCGCCAACACCTATTAAAGCAGGAAGGTTTAATTCAGAACATCTTATTGCCATGTGTGAATTAAGTCCACCATATTTCGTTATTAGTCCTGTTATATTTTTGTTGAACAAGAAGTCGAAACCTGGATCAGCATTTTCAATACACACAATACCATTATAGTTTTTAGGTATTTGTTTTTCATCATATTTGATTACTTTAGAAATTATTTTCTTATCAGAAATAAAATTAATATCATCAAACTCTTTAACTCTTATATATAAATCTTTTTTTGAGGTAATAACATCAGGCAAATATATGTTTTTATTCGCATGATATTCCCTTTTGTTTTCTGAAATGTGCTTTTTTAAATTTTCAATCGTTTTATAATTAGAAAGATTGAAGTACATATCTAAAATTTTATCTATTTTTATATATGCTAAATCACCTAATTTAATGTTGTATTTTTTTCCAAATTTAAGCAAATTATCAAATATCAAATCAATACTTTTAGAAAAAATAAATTTTGCATATTCTCTCTGAGAAATTGACTCTTTAATAAATTTTATAAATATATTTTCGTTATCATATATTTTTAGTTTCTTGAGAGGTATTTTAATTTTTCTTTCAATATTTATCTTTTCAATATTATTTTTTATTTTTTTTATTTTACTTAATTTACCAAAATATTTGTTGAAACCTGTTTTATAATTTTCAGAATTTATATCGTATGTACCTGGTCTTAAATGCCCATATTTTTTTATAAACTCATTTTTTTTTAATTTTATTAAGTCATCTTTCATTTCTGATGTAATTGTTTTTACATTTATCAAAAATTTATTCTTTTCACTTTCAGTAATTATTTTTGCATCAACTAATGAATTAAGCATTTCGATTGCGATAAATCCACACCTGGCAAGTCCAGCAAATGGCAAGGTCCCAAATTTTTTACAGTCTTCGACTAACCAGTAAATTTTGTCTATTTCATAGAGACCTGATTTTGCTACAAGTTCTTGTTTTACTTTAAGCTTTTCAATTAAACTTGAGTCCTCTTCTTTTTTTTTCAGTGCATTAATATTAATTTGTTTAAGCGAATTATAAAATTCTTTACGTTCTTTATTTGTTAATATTTTCTTTAGATCTTTCCTAATTCTTTTATAGGTTGTAAAAGTTACACATGTGAATAAAATTTCAAATTCAATTTTATCATGCATAGAATTATTATTCTTAAATTTATTAAGATAAAAACTTATAATTTTTCTTGAAATTTTGTTATTTAATTTTTTTGGAAGCCATGAATTAAAATCGATTCTCACATCTATGTAGGGTGTTCCAAAAAAAGTAGTCATTAGGTGAAATTGGCTAAGATCTTTGTAACCATATTCACTCCTATTTTTTGACCAAATATGATCCGTAATAAGTTCCTGATATAAAGATAGAGCTAACGGTTTTGGCTTTGTACCGATTATTTCAGCAGGATTCCAATCTGGCATATTCCCAAAATAAGTTGTCTTTCCTAACAGGTCGTAGTGCTCTTCTTTAAGTTTACTAATTTTTTTTTCTAATTTCTGGAAATATTCTTTAGATGAAGGTAAATTTTTATTAAATTTTTTTGGTATAATTAATTTCCTTACTTGAAGAATAAAAATTTTATTATCTTTATTTACCGCAAACTCTATATCTAAATCTTGAAATTTTGTAGATTTAATAATTTCCTTTATACTAATATATAATTTTTGAAATTTTTTTGGAATTTTAAATTTACTATTCTCTATATAAATTAAATTTTTGGTATTAAATTTACCTGATGTAACAGCCTCAGTATTAGCACCATCATAATAATTTATATTTATACATTTTGAATAATCTTCAAGATTTCTCGTTAACACAACCCCTGAAAATTTAATATTTTCAACCATTTTCTGAATAAAGAGAATTTCATTTTTAGAAATAATTTTTTTTGATTTTATTATTTTATTAATTGCATTATCTACTTTATTTAGTTTGTTAGAATTTATATTAAGTAAACTTTTATATTTTCCAGCATTTGAGGTTGTTGCAGTGTCTTCACTATCAAATGATGATCTAATTGCTAATTTTGAATTTGGAAAAATTTTTTTTATTAAATTTAAGTTTTTATTTTTATTTTTTCTATAATTATAACAATTTATTAATAGAATTTTTGGTATAGATGATTTTTTTAGTTTTAATGATAATAATGTATGAGCTTTTGATTTAAATAGTGCCATATTTATGTATATAGTTTAATTATGAAAATAAATAAATATTTTAACACTGCATCAGAAAATAATGTCATAATTTGGATGATGTCAAATTTGGCATATCCAATTTCAAAATTTTTTGTATTAACCAAAATTACCCCTAATTTTCTTACATTTTTATCTATAATTTTTACCTTAATTTCATTTTATTTTATAATTACAAATAATTATTTTCTTTTTATAATTTTTTGGTTTTTAAACATAGTTTTTGACTTTTGTGACGGCCAAGTAGCTAGACTAACAAATAAAGTCAATCAAAATTATTTTAGATTTGATTATTATTCCGATCTTTTAAAAATAAGTATAATTTTTTTGGGCATAGGTATTTTTTATAATCTAATAAACCTATGGATCATTATTTTTATAACTAATTTTTTATATTTATTCTATTGTATAATACATAGTAATTATTCAAGTATTTCAGAAAATTTAAATAAACAATCAAATTCTAAATATAATTTTTTTAATCATTTTAAAAATGAAAATTTTTTTGTAGCAGTAATAAAGTCATTAATTCCAGTCATCTCAAGATTTAATGGACACTCATTAATACTATTTTTTTTCCTACCCTTTAACGTTGAAATATGTTTATTTATATTATTATATATTAATATTATTTTTTCTTTTCAAATTTCGAAAGTAATAAAAAAGTTACTTAAATTTAAAAAATTATGAAAAACAAAAAAAAATTTAGAGTTGAAAAATTCAATTATTTAAAAATTTTTAATATAGATTTACAAAATTTAAGAAGTAAAAATTTTTATAATGATATGATTTCAAATAGAGATACATATTACAAAAAATATAAAGGATTTTTAAATTTCAAAGGTAATAAGTGTCATCTTTGCAAGGGGACTAGGGCAAGATTATTTGCGAGGTATAAAAAATATATTCTTAAAGAGTGTTTAAAATGTGGAGTTATATATAATAACTTAAATATAGAAAGTTTCAAAAATTCAGATTTTTTTACAAATAATCATACAAAATATGAGGATTTTAAACAAGAAATGGTTAAAACTTTTTATTATAGAAAAAATAATTTTGGAGAAGAAAGGTATAATTATATAAAAAAAAAAATTTTTCCAAAAAGGAAGAATTTTAACGTTCTTGATTATGGTTGTGGATCAGGATACTTTATTAGCACATTAAAAGACAAAAAAATAAACGCAAGAGGCATTGATATTGATGTTAATGCTATCAATTTTTGTAAATCAAAAAAATTAAATGTAGATCAATCCGAATTAATATCTGAACCAAATAAAAAATATGACTTAATAACTATGTTTGATACAATTGAACATTTTTATGATCCTGTGAAAGAATTAAAAATAGCTGCAAAAAAACTTAAACCTAAATCATATATTTTAGCCTTTACTCCAAACATCCATTCATTATCTTTTGAATTAATGGGTGTTGATCATAATATGCTAGCAGTTTTCGATCATATTTGTTTTTTTAATGATGAATCTCTTAAATATTTATGTCATAGAACAGGTCTTAAAATAAAATCTATTGAATATTTTGGCTTAGACATAAAGGATTATTTTCAATCTTTGCAAGCTCATAATGGTATTAAACTAAACACTCTATTAAATAAATTTGCTAATTATACCCAATCGATTATAGATAATCAAAAACTATCAAATTCAATGAGAATAATTTTTCAAAAAAAATAATGTTTGGATTACCCAAAACAGTAAAATTTTGCTCTAAGTGTACTTTATCCAATCAACGTCCGGTACCTGTCGCAGAGTTCAAAACTAGAAAAATTTCTGAAAAAAAAGGAAATGAAATTGATAGTGACCTAATATGTAATGCGTGTAAATTTGCTGAAAGAAAAAAGGAAATTAATTGGAAAAATAGAGAGAAAGACCTTATAAAACTTTGTGATAAATTTAGGTCAAAAAAAAAGGATCAGTATGATTGTATAGTGCCTGGTAGTGGTGGAAAAGATAGTAGATATGCGAGTTATGTTTTAAAATATAAATATGGCATGAATCCATTAACAGTGACATGGGCACCACATATATATACTGAAATAGGAAGGAAAAATATGAACTCTTGGGTAGACCATGTAGATAATTATTTAATTACACCAAATAGAGATGTTCAACGTAAACTTTCAAAAGAATCTTTTCTAAATCTACTTCATCCATTTCAACCATTTGTTCTAGGACAAAGATTTGCAGCAATTAGAACGGCCATCGATATGGATATAAAATTAATTTTTCATGGTGAAAGTCCATTTGAATATGGGGTTAATAATTTAAAAGAAGCTGATGCTAGTGGTTTTCATCAAAATTATTTTTGTGGTTCACAAAATCCTAATGAAGTATTTTTAGGGGGTAGAAGTGTTAAAAATTTAATTTCAAAATATAAATTTAGATTAAGTGATTTGTTAAGTTATTTTCCAATTAATAAAAATGATTTAAAAAAATTTAAATTTCATTATAAATTTCTAGGACACTATATTAAATGGAATCCGCAAGAAATATTTTATTTTGTGAGTAAAAATACAGGATTTCTACCAAATCCTGAAAGAACAGAGGGAACTTATAGCAAGTATGCTTCACTTGATGATAAAATGGATGGTTTCCATTATTATACATCATTCATCAAGTTTGGCTTGGGAAGAGCTACAATGGACACTTCTCAAGAAATAAGAAATGATCTTTTAGATAGAGATGAGGGAGTCTCACTTGTTAAAAAATATGATGGAGAATTTCCAAAAAGATACTTTGAAGTAATATTGGATTATTTAAATATATCGAAGGAACAATTTTGGCACACAATAGATAAGTTTAGATCTAAGCATCTTTGGATTAAAAAAAATAAAAAATGGCAACTTAAACATAAAATCTATGACTAAAAATAGAATGAAAATATTTAAGAAAAAATATTTAAACTATCTTAATTGTAAAATAGACTACAAGGTTAAAAAGATAAATTGTGAAATATGTAATTCATCAAAAAATACTAAAATAATTGATATAATATCTTGGAGTCAAAAAAAATATGGATATATGCCAATTGTAGCTTGTAATTTTTGTGGTTTTGTTTTTCAATTATATAGGTTTTCAAAAACCTTTTATGAAACATTCTATTCAAAATACTATAGAGAGAAAATTTTTAAAAATCAAAATCCCTCCTCAAAATTTATTTCAGATCAGAAATCAAGAGGTAAAAAACTTTATAATTTTTTAAAAAATCAAAAATTATTAAAAAAAAGAGGGAATATGCTAGATGTTGGATGTTCTGTAGGATTATTTTTAAAACCGTTTATTGACAGTGGTTGGAAATGTTTTGGTAATGATCCTGACAAAGCTTATGTAGAACATGGTGTTAAAAACTTCAATTTACCTATAAAATTTGAACAAGCTGAAAATATGAAACTCAAAAAAAAAAGTTTAGATCTAATAATAATAATGGGTTCATTGGAACATTGTTATGATCCTAATTCAGTTATTAAAAAATGTTCAGTAGCAGCTAAAAAAAATTGTATTTTAGTGTTAGAGGCCAGAGGTAATCCACAGTCACAAAGTAAAAATTATTTTAATCATAACCATCACAGGTATTATTCTGAAAATTCTCTTGAATTAATGATGATAAAATACGGTTTTAAACCGATTCTCTCTACAAGTTATCCTATAACGGGCCCAACTAGAAAAGGTGGTATTTATTGTATTGGTATCAAAAATAAAAAAACTTTAAATTTAAAAAAATTGATTGATTCAGGAAAAAAAGAGAGTGTTTCATCAGTAATATATAAATATAAATTTTATAATAAAATATTGAAAGATTCTCGATAGGTGTGTGGTTTTTTTTGTATAATTGGTAAGAATCAAGGTAAATTAATTTCTAACAGTGAAATTATTACTGCTGGTAATAAATATTTGCATAGAGGACCAGACTCACAAAAATTTTATTTTGAGAATGAATTTAAATGTTTTTTCAGAAGACTTTCAATTGTCGATTTAAATGAAAGATCAGATCAACCATTTCAATCAAATAACAAAAGATATGTTACCTTATTTAATGGAGAAATATATAATTTTAAAGTTTTAAAAAGAGAACTTATAGATCTTGGTTGTAAATTTTATACCCAAGGAGATACAGAAGTTATAATTAAAGCTTATGAGACTTGGGGGAAAAAATTTATTAAAAAAATTCAAGGTATGTTTTCTATATGTATTTGGGACAAAAAATTAAAAAGGCTACATGCTTTTAGAGATAGATTCGGTATAAAGCCTCTTTATTATATTTTTTACAAAGATACTTATATTTTTTCATCTGAAATTAAAGATATCTTGGTATTATTAAAAATTAAAAAAATTCAAGAAAATAGTAAGGTAATAACTAATTACCTAGCAAATGGGTTTTTGAACGATTCTGAGGATACTTTTTTTAAAAATATAAAGTCTGTAAAACCAGGACACATCGTTGAAATAAATAACAAAACTTTAAAAATAGAAAAGTATTGGTCACTTAATTATTCAGAGACTAACAATTTAAATCAAAAAGACGTAGTTGATAATTTTAATAAAACCTTAAAAATGCATACAATATCTGATGTACCAATTGCCTACACGCTAAGCGGTGGTATTGATTCAAGTCTATTAGCCGGAACATCAATTAAAATGAAAAATTTTAATAAAAAAACAAAATTTTTTAGTACTATACCTAAGAACACTATTGATGAGTCTAAATGGATAAATGCAACTGTAAAAAAATTTAATCTTAATCATTATTACTGCGAATCGGAAAATTCAGATTTTTATGATTATAAAAACTTTATTAATTTTCAAGATGAGCCAGTTCAGACATCAAGTGCTTACTATCAATATCTACTTAGAAAAAAAATAAAAGAACATGGATTAAAAGTATTAATGGTAGGTGAAGGTGCGGATGAAATTTATGGAGGATATAAAAGATGTTTGTATTATTACTTAAATTATATGAAGTTAAGTAATAAAAAAATGAAAGAGTTTCTTTTAAAATCAGGTGAATTTATGCAAAACGATATAAATACAGTTTTATCTAATTATTTAAAATTTAAAAATAAGATCAACAATAACCTTAACGATATAGAGGATTTATCTAGCCTAAAATATTTAAAAAAGAAATCTTCTAATAAATTTTTGTTTATTCCCAAAGACTCTAAAAACTTTTTTAAAGATGCCCTTATATCACATATGACCAAAAGAGATCTTCCCTATGTATTACGAATGGAGGATAAAAATTCAATGTCACAAAGTATTGAGGCTAGGGTACCTTTCTTAGATCATAAAATGGTTGAATACATTTACAGCATAAAGACTCAATATTTTATGAAAAACGCGGAAAACAAGCATATTTTAAGAAATTGTTTTAAAAATTACTTTTCTGAAAAAGTTTTAAATAGGAAAGATAAATCGGCAAGGCCTGGAGATAATTCAAATTTTATTTTTAAAACGTTTTATAAAAATTATTTAGATTTATTAAGTTCACAAAATGAAAATATTTATTTCAATATTAAAAAAATTAAAACTAATTTACAGAAGGATAAAAGAACAAAAAATTTCAGAAATTCAAATTTTTATTTTAGAGTATTTAATTATCTTGTTTGGAGAGAAAACTTCAATAATTTGTTTTAAAAAAATTTGTATCATATCTAGGTAACTCGTATTTTTTTTCCAAATCTGAAATATTAACATCTCTTGCTTCAACTGAAAAAGCATATTTAAATTTATTCTTTTTCAAAATTTTAAGAGTCTCTTTATTATATGAATATTTTCTTCCATAAGGAAAACAAAAAAAATCTATTTTTTTTTTAATTTTTTTTTCTAAAATTTTTTTTGATTTTGAAATTTCTTTAAATTGATTTTTTTTACTCATTTTGGAAAGAATATTATGTGAATGACTATGACAACCAATTTTCATACCAAGACGCTTTAAGTAAATCAAATCTGAAACATTCATATAATATTTATCCACAGATTCTGTAATTTTGAATTTTGTAAACATTTCATCAAGTATTTGACTTCTGTTTACAGAGTTGATTAAATAATTCATATTCTTTTTAAACAAAATATTTGACTTTTTATCTTTATTATAACTGTATGCTTTAATAAATTTTTTTACATCTTTTTTTTTAATATTTTTAATTGACAATTTGTAAAGCTTATTTTTATTTAAATATTCAATAATTTTTTTTGAACCAATTTTTGCCAGTAAAATTTGAATTTTATGAACATCTAAAAATTTTTTTTCTAAAATAGGCAGTGAAGGTATGAAAAAAATACCAGTCAAACCTTTTTTTGCTAATATTTTAGCAGCAAAAATTTGTTCTTTTAAACCATCATCAAAAGTTAATAAGTATTTATCTTTATTATATTTTATTTCATTTATATTTTTAATAATTCCCTTATCCTTCTGAAAATAGTTTACTTGCTTTACAAATTCCTTTTTTTTTAAAAAATTTTTAAAGAATGGAAGTTTTCTATTAAACTTTCTTATATAATGATACATTACAATTTTCATTTCTATATCCAGTTTTGTTTTATTAATTTTATTTTTTTTTCTCTTTTTTTATAAATTTTTAAATAATTTTTAATTAA
>MDSV01233705.1_pt1 | contig 12563 bp, 11 predicted proteins | sample 810851 | NCBI WGS metagenome assembly MDSV01 (sample SAMN05326640, study PRJNA326480) | marine metagenome | isolation source: seawater | place: Atlantic Ocean: North East | collected 2012
AACCTACCAATAGAAGAGATTTTATTTTTTATAATTATTCCTTACTGTTGTGTTTTTACTTATGAGACTTTGCTTAAATTAAAATTAAGTATTAAAAATACTCATTTAGTAACACTATTAATAGGAATTATAATTTTACTGACAGGTATAATATTTTACAACAAAATATATACAACAATTACATTTGTTGCTCTAGGTGCTTTGCTAATTATATTGGCTTTTCAAAAAAAAGAATTTACAGAGACTTTCTTTCTTATGTATTTACTAATTACAGTCTCATTCTTTATTCTTATCAATGGCACATTAACTGGAGGAATACATAATAATCCACCTGTTTGGTATAATAATAGTGAGACACTAAATATTAGAATATGGACAATACCAATAGAAGATTTCTTTTACTCAATGCTTTTATTGTTATCTAATGTCTGGATGTATGAAAAATTCAAATCAAAAAAAGTTAAAAAAAACAATTAAAGTGAAAGATATTGTCTTAATCACAGGAGCAAATGGGCATTTAGCAAAAGTAGTAAGTAAATATCTTTCGAAAGATTTTATCGTAAGAAATTTAACCACTCAAAAGAAAATTACACATAAAAATTCATTTTTTTATTGGGATATAAAAAAACAATATATTGATCCTAAAGCTCTTAAAAATTGCAAACACATAATACATCTCGCTGGTTTTCCAATATTAAAAAAATGGACTATTAAGAATAAAGAAACAATGTATAATAGCCGAGTCAAAGCTTCAAGAATAATTCTAGATACATGTAAAAAGATAAATGTCAAACCAAAAACATTTATTAGTGCATCAGCAATAGGAATTTATGAAAAATCATTAAAAGAAAATGTTAATGAAGATTCTCCAAAAGGTAAAGATTGGCTAGCTAAAATGGCATATGACTGGGAAGATGCTGCTAAGCAATTTAAAACAATTGGCTGTCGTGTAGTACAAATGAGAATTTCATTAATATTTAGTGAAAAAGCAGGTTTTTTAAAATATAACCTTCTATCAATGAAGTTTGGATTTGGAGCTGCTTTGGGTAATCTAGATAGAAAGGTAAACTGGATGCATGTTAAAGATATTGCAAGATTTATTAAAGAAAGTATAACAAATAATAATTATAATGGTCCATATAATCTAGCTTGCGATGATAAAGTATCACAAAGAAAATTCATCTCAGAAATCAAAAAAAATCTATTTCCTTATGCAATAATTATTAAGATCCCAATGTTTCTGATTCGTTTTTTAATAGGTGAAAGGTCTCAAATAATTGAAACTGATTTATCACTTAATACTGATAAGATTAAAAAATATGGATTTAAATTTGAAATCAACTCTTTAGAAAAAATATTAAAAAAGAAAAACTAATTTTATGAAAATCGGATTAATTATCACAGCAATTATACTGGCAATAATATATGGATTTACTAGAAATTCAACAGAAATTACTGATCAATATAAAGTAATAAAAAAAATTAAAAATATTGAGATAAGAGTTTATAAAGAATCTTTAAATGCAAGCTACTATTCAGATTCTGAAATAGAAAGAAACAATTACTTTAGAAGTTTAGCTTCATATATATTTGGAGAAAATAGTAAAAATGAAAGTATTAGCATGACATCTCCTGTTACTATGCGCTTACATGGAAATAAAGAGATGATTTTTAGAATGCCAGATGAATATAATTTAGAAAATTTACCTCAAGCAAATAATCCGGATATTAACTTATTTATAATCCCTTCATGTACAAAAGCAGTTATTAGATATAGTGGTTATTCAAACAAAAGAATTGAAAAAAGAAAAATTGCCGAATTACAAAAAATACTTTTAGAAAATAATATCACTCACAATAATAAATTTGAAGTGCTGGTCTATAACTCACCTTATAAAATACTAAATAGAAGAAATGAAATTACTATTAACATTACTTATCCTTAATATTATGCAATTACTAAATAATCAAGAATCTAATATTCAAAAAATATATTTTGGTGGGGGTTGCTTTTGGTGTGTTGAGGCAATCTTTGAGGATGTGATAGGAGTTTTAGATGTCACTAGTGGTTATTCGGGTGGAGATTTAAAAGACCCATCTTATAACCAAGTTACTAGCGGTAAGACTAAACACGCAGAAGTTTGTAAAATAACATATGATTTATCAAAAATAAATTTAGAGAATCTATTAGAAATATTTTTTCTGACTCATGATCCAACAACAATTAATAGACAAGGAAATGATATAGGTTATCATTATAGATCGGTGATTTTTTTTAATGATACGAATGAAAAAGAAATAATTAAAAATTACATAGCTAAAATAAATCAAGTTTTATACGAAAATAAAATTATTACAGCAGTAGAGCAGCTAAAGGGTTTTTATGAAGCTGAAGGTTATCATCAGGGCTATTACAAATCAAATAAAAAACAGCCATATTGCAATGCAATCATTACACCTAAAATATTAAATGCAAGAAAAAAGTTAAACAAATATTATTAGAATGCCAGAGGGTCCAGAAGTAAAAATAGTATCTGATTACATTAATAAAAAATTAAATCAAACAGTTTTAATAAAAGTTGAATGTATATCTGACCCTTATAAAAAAAAATATAGTCATATTGTAAATAAAATAAATCAGTTACTACCTCAAAAATTTAACTCTGCTTTTTGCAGAGGAAAAAATACATTTATAAAACTTACTCAAGATACTTACTTTTTATACCACTTAGGTATGACAGGCTACTGGTCCCCAATTAAAAATAAACACGCTCACTTAAAGATTATTTCTAATCGAGAAACAATCTATTTTCATGACACAAGGAGATTTGGAAAAATTAATATAATTGATCAAAAATTAATTGAAACAAAATTTGATATTAAGCTAGATCTACTAAACAATCAAAATTCAGATAATTCTCAAATAAATTATATCTTATCTAAGATTAAAACTAAAAAAGAAGTATGCAAAATACTATTAGACCAAAAATATTTTTTAGGTGTAGGAAATTATCTAAAATCTGAAATTCTTTATCTTTCTAAGATTCATCCAAACACAAAATGGAATAAATTGACATCAAAAGAAAAAAAAACAATTTGTATTAACACTAAAAAAAGCATGCATAAATCTTACAAATATGGTGGGGCGCAAATTAGGGATTTTAAAAACCCTAAAAAAAACTCACTATTAAAACTAGATGTCTATAATAAAGAAAAAACAAAATCAGGTTTACAGATAATCAAAAAGAAAACATTAGATAACAGAATAAGTTATTTATGTCCAAATATTCAAAAATTAAAAGAATAAAATATTTTATAATCTAAATTAGGAATTCATTAATTCCTCAATCTCTTCAACCTCAATTGGAATATTTCTCATTAAATCAAAAGGACCGTCAGAAGTTACTAAGATGTCATTCTCTAGCCTAATTCCAAGTTGCTCTTCTAATATATATATTCCTGGTTCACAAGTAAAAAGCATCCCTTCAGATATTTGAGATTCAAATCTCCCAACATCATGTACATCTAATCCTAAAAAATGTGAAGTACCATGCATAAAATATTTTTTATATAATGGTTTAGCTGAATCCTGTTGCTTAACATCATGCATGTCTAATAATCCTAATTTTATAAGTTCAGATTCCATGATACAACCAACTTCTTTATTATAATCCTTAATTAATGTGCCAGGTCTTAACATTTTAGTTGCCTCCATCATGACATGTAACACTGAATTATAAACAGCTTTTTGTCTATTAGTAAATCTTCCATTAACAGGAATAGTTCTTGTTAAATCAGATGCATAATTTGCATATTCAGCTCCAAAATCCATAAGTAATATATCCCCATCTATACACTTCTTATTATTTTCAATATAATGTAGCACACATGAATTCCTTCCAGAAGCAATAATAGGCTGATATGCAAATCTAGAAGACCTATTTCGAAGGAATTCATATGACAATTCAGCTTCAATTTCATATTCCATAATTCCTGGATTAATCAATGGTAAAATTCTTCTGAAACCTTTCTCTGTAATATTACATGCAGTTTGGATAAGATCAACTTCAAAATCTGATTTAATAGATCGTAGATCATGCATTATAGGTGCAATTTCTTTAATTCTTAAATCAGAATAATTTTTTTTAATCATTAATTTAAATCTATCATCTCTAGATTGTACTAATGAACTAGATCTAGAATGCATATTTTTATTCAAGTAAAGATTGTTAGTAAGTAAGAAAATTTCAGCTAATATATCATTCATTTCATCTAACCAAAAAACTGTACTTATACCAGATATATCAAATGCATCTTGCTTATTTAACTTAGATCCTTCCCATATAGCAATATGATCATTGGTTTCTTTTAAGAATAAAATCTCTTGCATTCTTTCATCTGGATGATCTGGAAATAAAAGCAATACGGATTCTTCTTGGTCAATACCAGATAACCAAAATAAGTCACTATTCTGAATAAAAGGCATTGTACCATCAGAATTTGTTGGCATAACATCATTAGAATTAAAAATGAGAACAGACATTTTATCTATTTTTTTCACTAATTTCTTACGATTATTAATAAACAATTCTTTATTTATTCTTTTGTATTTCATATATAAATTTAAACATATAAAAATATCAATTTTAAATTATATTCAGTGTTAACAAAAAAAGAATTAAAAAAGTATACCAATAAAAAACAAACTAGTGTTAAAATATAATTAAAAAAACAGATTTAGATGTGTTTAATATAGTATGAAAAAAATATTATTATAACTCTGTAAAAAAACTCTGTATTAAAATTTTATATGTACAGTAAAATTTACTATATTAATTAAAACTGTGTTATTAAAAATTAAATTTTAATAATTACAATGTGTTATAAATATTTTTTTAATCACTGAACAATTTAGAATTAATATAAATAGTGTTAAAAAAAAGTAAATAACACCTAAATTAATGTGTTATTTATTATTTTTGCATATCATATGAAAAAGTATTATTTATATTACACTATTGGCAGGAAGGTATTAATGGCTTTGTCGGGTTTTTTTTTAATGGTTTTTTTATTACAACACTTAGCAATTAATTTACTATCGGTTTTTAGTCCAAATTTGTTTAATCAAGTATCACACTTTATGGGCACGAATAATTTTGTCCAATTTATATTGCAACCAGTACTAATATCAGGTCTTGTTTTTCACCTGATTTTGGGGATGATATTAGATTACAAAAACCGTAATTCAAGAAATACGGATTACGCATTCAATAAAAATGATAATTCTTCTTGGGTAAGTAGAAACATGATCATAACAGGAACAATGATTTTCTTATTTATTTGCCTACATTTTTACGATTTTTGGCTACCCGAGATTAACACAAAATTTATTAAAGGAGACTGGTCAGGACTACACCATGGAGAATTTAGGTATTTTTCAGAATTGCAACACAAATTTCAAGATACTTGGAGAGTTTTGCTTTATAGTATTTCTTTTGTTTTCTTATCACTTCACTTATTACACGGCTTTCAATCTTCATTTCAATCTGTTGGAATAAGAAATTCTTCAACTACTCCTTTTTTAAAAAAATTAAGTATTTATTATGCAATATTAGTTCCTGCAGGCTTCGTTTTTATAGCAATTTACCATTACATAGTTCAATTAATTATCTAACATGAAAAAAATAACATTTGCCATAAATTATAGAAAAGCAAAAGCAAAATATAATCAAGATGATCTAGTAGAGATCTGTGTTAGATATTATTTTCTTGACAAGAAAACAAGTAAATATAAAGTTAAGAATATGAGCGCTGGCGTTAAATGTATGCTTAAGGACTGGGATAAAGATTGGCATAAAAACCCAGAAAGATTACCAATTTTAAAAACAGATGCTGATTATATTGAAAAAAATAAAAAACTTTTTGATTTAAGAAAACGAATCTTAGTTGATAATTTTGAAAAAACAGATACTAATGATATTTTGCTAAAATCATCAACAAAATTAAATGCAAAAATTCCTCATGGAAAAATTGATTCAAAATGGACTAATCATAAAAACAATATAAAATTAGTAAACCCTTCTAACAAGAGAAATATTGATATTATTGTTGTTGGTACTGGCTTAGCTGGAGGCTCTGCTTCCGCATCTTTAGCTGAACTTGGATATAATGTAAAATCATTCTGCTATCAAGACTCTCCTAGAAGAGCTCATTCAATTGCTGCACAAGGAGGTATTAATGCCGCAAAAAATTATCAAAATGATGGAGATTCTATACATAGACTTTTTTATGACACTGTAAAAGGAGGAGACTATAGATCTAGAGAAGCTAATGTATATAGATTAGCTGAAGTGTCAGGAAATATTATAGATCAATGTGTAGCACAAGGCGTGCCATTTGCTAGAGAATATGGAGGTCTATTAGATAACAGATCATTTGGAGGTGTACTTGTATCCAGAACATTTTATGCAAAGGGACAAACAGGTCAACAATTACTTTTAGGTGCATATTCTGCAATGAACAGACAAATTGCCAAAGGTAAGATACAGATGTATAATAGACATGAGATGCTGGAATTAGTTGTTGTTGAGGGAAAGGCAAGAGGAATAATAGCAAGAAATTTAGAAACAGGTGAAATACAAAAACATTCAGCACATGCTGTTGTTATTGCTTCTGGAGGATATGGTAATGTTTTTTTTCTATCAACTAATGCTATGGGATCAAATGTAACTGCTTCATGGAAAATTCATAAAAAAGGGGCATATTTTGCAAATCCATGTTTTACACAAATTCACCCTACCTGCATACCAAGAAGTGGTGATCATCAATCAAAATTAACATTAATGTCAGAATCTTTAAGAAATGACGGAAGGATTTGGGTACCTAAAAAAATTGAAGATGTAAAAAAAATTAGAAATGGAGATTTAAAACCTATTGATATAAAAGAAGATGACAGAGATTATTATCTGGAAAGAAGATATCCAGCCTTTGGTAATTTAGTCCCAAGAGATGTAGCTTCAAGAGCAGCCAAAGAAAGAATTGATGCTGGATTTGGCGTAAACAAAACTGGGGAAGCTGTTTATTTAGATTATTCATCAGCAATTAAACGTTATGGCAAAGAAAAAGCTTTACTATTAGGAATTAAAAAACCAAGTGAAAAAGAAATAATTAGATTAGGTGAAGAAATTGTAGAAGCAAAGTATGGAAATCTATTTCAGATGTATGAAAAAATTGTTGATGAAAACCCATACAAGACACCAATGATGATATATCCAGCAGTACACTATACAATGGGCGGAGTATGGGTCGACTACAATCTAATGACAACTATTCCAGGATGTTATTGTATTGGTGAAGCTAATTTCTCTGATCATGGAGCCAATAGATTAGGAGCTTCTGCACTAATGCAAGGTTTGGCAGATGGATATTTTGTACTCCCATACACAATTGGTGATTATCTTGCTGATGAAATAAGGACAGGCCCAATTTCAACAGATTTAAAAGAATTTGATGAAGCAAAAAAATCTGTTGAAGAAAAAATAAAAAAACTCGTAAATATTAAAGGAAGTAAACCTGCAGATTATTTTCATATAAAATTAGGAAAAATTATGTGGGAATATGTAGGAATGTCAAGAAATGAAAAAGGACTAAAAACTGCAATAAATGAGATAAAGAAATTAAGATCCTTGTTTTGGGAAGAATTATTTATTCCTGAAGATATATACTCAATGAATAAAGAATTAGAGAAAGCAGGAAGAGTACTAGACTTTTTAGAGCTAGGCGAACTATTTGCTTTGGATGCTTTAAATAGAAATGAAAGCTGTGGAGGTCATTATCGAGAAGAATCCGTAGAGAAAGATGGCCCTCAAAAAGGAGAAGCTAAAAGAGATGATAAAAATTATTCACATGTAAGTGCATGGGAGTATACTGGTGAACCATCAAAATCAGTTTTACATAAGGAACACTTAAAATTTGACAATATTGAATTAAAACAAAGAAGTTATAAATAATGAAACTAAAGTTAAAAATCTGGAGACAAAAAAACAGGAATTCTAAAGGTAAGATTGTGACTTACAATGTCAATAATATTTCAAAAGATTCATCATTTTTAGAAATGTTAGATATTCTTAATAATGACCTCTTAGAAAAAGGAGAAGAACCAGTTGCATTTGATCATGACTGCAGAGAAGGTATTTGTGGTATGTGCTCATTATATATAAATGGGAAAGCACATGGACCAGATTCAAGAATAACTACATGTCAGTTACATATGAGAAAATTTACTGATGGTGAAACAATCTATATAGAGCCTTGGAGAGCAAAAGCTTTACCTATTATTAAAGACCTTGTAGTTGATAGAAGTGCTTTTGACAGAATTCAACAGGCAGGGGGGTATATATCTGTAAACACTTCAGGCAATACTCAGGATGCAAATCTAACACCAATACCAAAAAATGATGCAGACAAATCATTTGATGCTGCAACTTGTATTGGTTGTGCAGCTTGCGTTGCTACATGTAAGAATTCTTCAGCCATGCTATTCGTTTCTGCTAAAGTATCTCAATATGCAATGCTTCCTCAAGGTAGAGTTGAAGCAAAAGAAAGAGTTATAAATATGGTCCAACAAATGGACAAAGAAGGGTTTGGAAATTGCAGTAATACTGGAGCCTGTGAAATTGAGTGTCCTAAAGGAATTTCATTAGAAAATATTGCAAAATTAAATAGGGAATATCTTTCTGCAACACTTTCCACAAAGTGAAAAATCAAATAATATAGAAGATTATTCAACTTAAACTAAAAATATATTATTGAAAAACTACCTCAGTTTCTATAATTTTTGAATTTCTATTCAACTTAACTATTGTGGTATCGCCATGATTAAATTGGCTTAATGCGTGCATATAACTCATCATATCATGCACATCTATTTCTCCCATTTTTAGAACAATATCTCCTTTAAAAATACCATATGTAAAAGCTGTTTTCCCTTTAGAAACACCATCAATTCTCATGCCCTTACCGTCAAATAAATAATCTGGCATTACACCAAGTGTAACTTTAAATCTTGGTGCAATTGTTGTATCACTCTTAGTCTCTTGAAAAGAAAATTCTTTTAGCTCTAATGAATTATTAATAATCTCTTTAACATAATTATATATTATATACATACCATCAAAATTAATTTTTTCAACATCATCAGATGGCTTATGATAATCTTCGTGCTGCCCAGTAAAAAAATGAATAGACGGAATATTTTGTAAATAAAATGATGTATGATCAGATGGCCCAATACCAGATTCTGTCATTTTAAATTTTAAATCATATTTATTTGATTTATTAATTAGATCTATCCACTCCTTACTTGTACCAACTCCATTGATAGCAAGTAACCTTTCTTTATTTAATCTCCCAACCATATCAAAATTTATCATAAATCTAACTTTATTCAAATCAATTGTTGGATTTTTTGCATAATATGATGAGCCAAAAAGTCCATGTTCTTCACCAGAAAATGCAATAAACAAATAATTGTAATCTGTAAGCTGACTTAAACCTTTTGCAAGATTCATCATGATACTAACACCACTAGCATTGTCATCTGCACCATTATGAATCTCATTGTCACCATCGTAACGTGAGCCAAAACTTCCATATCCTATATGATCATAATGAGCTCCTATAATTATTGCCTCATCAGCATTATTATCAACATAACCAACTACATTAATCCCGGTTATCTCCTGCTTAATTTTCTGACTATGTGGATTCTCTTTTATTTTAGCATTAAAGTACTGAAAGAATCCGTCATCTCCTTTTGGCAATAATGAATATTCTTGAAACTTTGATACAATATAATTGGCAGCGAGTTGTTCAGAAACAGTACCAGTTGCTCTACCCTCCAATTTATCAGAAGCTAAATAAGTTACCTCTTCAATCATTTCACTAATAATCTCCTGCCTATCTTGAGCTAAAGTGAAAGAACTAAAAAAGACTAAAAATAAAGTATATATTATTCTATTTTTCATAACCAAAAGAATTATTTTTGTAAAAAATTTATGCAAAAATATGAAAAAGCCATTGTTTATTTTATTTTTTCTACCATTCTTTGGGTTTACACAATCCTTATTTAAACAAAAAACTGAACAGAATGGCAAAAGCCTTATTTATTCAGAAGAATCTCATTTTAAAAACATGAGGCAACTTACTTTTGGCGGAGAAAATGCAGAAGCGTATTGGAGCTTTGATGATTCAAAATTGATTTTTCAAGCTACTAATGAGAATTGGGGTCAAAACTGTGACCAAATATATATCACTGATACAAATAATTATAATTTAGCTATTGAGATGCCTAAAATGGTAAGTTTAGGAATGGGTAGAACTACATGCTCATATTTTATGCCTGGTGACACATCAATTATATATGCTTCTACTCATTTAGAAAATGCAAAGTGCCCACATGTTCCTGAAAGGAGAGTAAATGGAAAATATGTATGGCCTATATATGACTCTTATGATATTTTTATATCAGATCTCGAAGGTAATGTCATAAAGAGATTAACTAAACATAAAGGCTATGATGCAGAGGCCACAGTATCTCCAAAAGGAGATAAGATAGTATTTACTTCAATTCGTTCAGGAGACTTAGAATTATATACATGTAATATTGATGGCTCAAATATAAAACAAGTAACAAATCAATTAGGATATGATGGAGGAGCTTTCTTTTCAAATGATGGCAAAAAACTAGTTTTCAGGGCATCTAGACCAAATACAGAAGAAAAAATTAAAGAATATAAAGAACTTTTAGCAAAGGGATTAGTGCAGCCAACTGAAATGGAAATTTATACATGTAATATTGATGGAACTGATTTAAAAAAGGTAACAAATCTAGGTAAGGCAAATTGGTCACCTTTTTTTCACCCAAGCGATAAGAAAATTATATTTTGCTCAAATCATGAAAGTAAAATAGGGTTTCCTTTTAATTTATATATGATAGATATTGATGGCAATAATTTAGAGCAAATTACATACGATAAAAAATTTGCTTCTTTTCCAGTTTTCTCGAATGATGGCAAAAAAATTGTTTTTTCATCTAACCGAAATAACGGAGGCACAAGAAATACAAATATTTTTATTGCGGACTGGATTGAGTAAAATAAAATCTTTCTGTTTAATATTTACAACTCTTGTAATTCAAATTTTGGACTTCCCTTCTCTCCAGATGCATTATAAAAATCTATAAAATGAAGTTTAAAATATCGATTTGAGATATCTTTAATTATGTAATTTAAATCTGTATCTACTGTATAATTTTGACTCTGAAAATTATACACTTTCCAATTAAATCCAATTGCGTCCTGGTGATTTGAGAAATTATAACTCTTAATCATATCTAGATTAATTTCTTCAAAAGAATTCAAAGAATCTTTAGCTACCATGACATTATTTAAATAATTAGTAAGTACACCTGTTACTAAATATGCAGGTGTCTCAATGTTATCATTATAGAGATGAGTATATTGTGTAAAAACTAAATCCCAAGTATTTTTGTCAGGTTCAATATCTACAATACCATTATTATTGAATGAAAAATACTTGAAGTTGGATAATCCATCTTTTTTAATTTCAATATTATTTAAATCTGTATTTCCTATTTCTGCATAACTAAGAAAATATGAATTATTATTTATAGAATCAATCTTAAATTTGCGATAACCTCTTGCTGTCCCATCTAAATTATAACCTCTATCAAGAATATAAGTAGAAGAACTTTGAGTGCCATCAAGCGCTGTGCCATTATAGATTCCTTTAGGATCATCCCATCTCCAAACAAGATCGGCAATAGTAATAGGATCTTCAAATGTATGATTTTCTAATTCAGATATTTGACTAAATGTAGATGAATTAATAATAATTTGATTATTTATAGATGAAGAAAATGCCAAATCCCAATCGGTTTTCACATTATTTCCTACTATAATATCTTCTTTTAAATTATAAAAAATCTGCTGGCTATAGTTACTTCCTAGATTAATCTGTGTTGTCTCAATGACTCCCATGGGATGCTGTTGTATTGGCAGTTCATTCTGCTCACAACTAAGACATAAAAGAAAAATAAATATCAATTGAATTTTGTTCATAATCTAATTTTTAATGCTAAAAAATAAGTTCTTCCATAACCAACTGGAATACTGTTGTTTGATGATGAATGAATACTGCCTATATCATTAGCTCTCTTAACATCTTTTATATCAAGCAAATTTTTTCCCCCTATCAAAAGAATCAAAGACTCACTTATTATTCTATTAATTGAAAAATCAAGTAAGCTATAGGCTTCTGTATAAGATTCAACTATAGAATCACCCTCCATCAAAAAGTTTGGCAGCTTACCTACATTTTTGTAATATATATTTAATTTAGTCTTAGAACCAAAATTAAATATTGTACTTATTCTATAGTCTGTTGAAAAATTAAATTCGGGAATAAAATCTGAATCAGACAACATATTATATCTTCCTGTATATGAAAATCCTAAATCTAATTCAGCATTATCTATTTGAAAA
>MDSV01024948.1_pt1 | contig 12562 bp, 13 predicted proteins | sample 810851 | NCBI WGS metagenome assembly MDSV01 (sample SAMN05326640, study PRJNA326480) | marine metagenome | isolation source: seawater | place: Atlantic Ocean: North East | collected 2012
ACTATTTGTTGTTTCACTAACTGGTATTGTATCCGGTCTTGTTTCTGTGTTGGGAATTTCTTCTTCATTATTTTTCATTGATAAAATACCTTTGCAAATACAAGAGACCATTTTGGAGCTAATTAACCCTTTTATGATATCTTCAATAATAATATTGATGATCCCCATAGCTATATTTTTTGCATCAATGTTACTCTCTATATCTTTTTATGCTCGTTCTTTTAAAGAAGCTCAGAGTTTGATGGGGCCTTTGAATATGGTGATTATTGTACCGTTATTCTTAAGTTTGGGACCAGGAATGGAAATGGATCACGCAACGGCCTTGATGCCCCTTATTAACGTTGGTCTATTAACGAAAGAGATCTTAGCGGGTTCTGTTGAGCTTATATATTTTATTGAAACATTATTTTCTTTACTTTTTTGTGCTGCTATTGGGATTTGGTTTTCTGTTTTTTGGTTTAAAAAAGAGAATACAATCTTCAGAGTGTAGTTTTTATTTTACATTAAATTCTTCTACATATCAATTTTTGGAGGTAATCAAAAATGATCAATAAGAACATATTTATTATTTTCATTCAATTATTAACATTCTGTTTTTCTCAATCAATCAATATTGGCAGTAAAACATTAGAGATAGGAATGGATAAAAAAGAAGCTTTAGATATCTTAAAAAACCATATTGATTTATCAAATGAAAATGTGGAAAGAGAAAATTTTTGGATAAGAAACAATAATCAGATAACTGGCTCAATTGGTTTTAATGATGAAAAGTTAAGTTATGTTACAACTAATTGGGACAATGAGCTAGAATACTTGGATTCGATAGAAATGTTTAACACTTTATATGATGTTTTAAAAAATACATTTGGATCAAGCTATGAAGGTGAAATTATCTTAAAACTTGAAGAAGTTAATGAGCCTAACATTTATAAAATTGGGATTAGTATTCATTCTAATGATGGTAAAAGTGTAATGATAAATAGAAAAAATATAAGTTTAGATATTAAACAAATTGTTCAGAAGCTATGATCGACATCATTCAAAACTTTGACTAAAGTTTACATCCTCTTGTGCTGATCTTTTTAGATGGTTTTCTAACCTGGTAACGAAATCAGTATAGCCTTTTTTGTTTTTTGGGGTTCAGACTACCTCAGAAAGTGCATATAGCCTTGGAAATAACATACACTCTGCTTGTGAAGTAGTTTGGATGTATTCAGTTAATAAGTTTGCCTGACCTCCTAATATAAGATGTCTTTTATTTGAGTCAATTTTATCAGGTATAAGCTCAAACTCATATGCTTTTGGCAAGGGTAGATACTCCCCTATAGCAAGAGGTTTTTTTCATGATCCTCTAGTTAATAGTAATCAAAATAAACATTTGTTGTTGGGGGCATTATAACCTTATGTCCAGCATTGGCAGCTTCTGTTTCACCATCCATACCTCTCCAGATGTGCACAACTTCGTTAGGAGAGAGTCCTCCCTTATTATTTATTAATTGTATTCAAAGAAATCTTTTAAAGTAACTAATTTTTAGAATGCAAGTATTCATAAAATTACGCTGGTTGTCTATATGAGTTTAAATCTTGGTGATATTTATGCAATTTTAACAGCGCTATGTTGGTCTTGTGGTGTGATATTTTTTGGAATAGCTGGTAGAGTTTTAAGCAGCTTACAAATTAGTTTATTAAAAAATATTGTTGGTGTAATAGGATTTTTATTATTTATCATCATTAAAAGTGATGATTTCCCCGCATTTAATGATAAAGAATACATCGTTTTAATTATTAGTGGAATTATCGGAGTAGCAGTTGGTGATATTTTATTTCTAGCCTCTTTACGAAGAATTGGAGCTGGTTTGAGTGCTATAGTGAGCACTGGGTATACCATATCAATATTTATATTAGCTTATTTAATGTATAGAGAGGTTATATCTTTCGTTTCCTACATTGGTGGAACTTTAGTAATTATTGGGGTAATAATAGGAACTATTGATAAAAGCCTAGATGATTCTCCAAAGCAAATAATATTAGGCGTGTCATATGGTCTTATCGCTAATCTTTGTACTGCATATTCCGTACTTCTTCTAAGGCCGATTATGGAAATACACCCAGTTGTTCCCATAGCGCTTATTAGATTTAGCACAGGCATAATTTTTAGCGCAATGGGTATATTATTTTTGAAAGGGAAAATAGTTTTAAAAGATACAATTTTAAAGGGTTTTACAAATCCTAATCTCTTGGCTGGCGCATTTTTTGGTACATTTTTATCTGTGATCTTCTGGCTAGCTGGTTTTAAATATACTTTAGCAGGAAGAGCTGCTATTTACAACCAGCTCTCTACAATTTTTATCATTCTTCTAGCTTCTATTTTCCTCAATGAAATAATGACAAAAAGAAAATGGATAGCTGTTACATTAGCTTTAATAGGTTCAGTTGTTGTTAGTATTTATTAAAAATAACATTGAAAAAAGTCGAAATTTAATCTCATTGTTCTATGGGCCTAAATATAAGAGGAAAGATATTTCAAACAGATTTCACAATTGGAGGAAATCTATAGAAAGGTCTGATTCAGAAAAAAATACCATCATCATAGAGGGTACCAGATCACAGTATACGGAACAATTTAAGAACTGGAAATGGATAATAATTCAAACAGTTCTCTGGCTTGCAATATCGATTAAATATGATTTTCACTATGTTATAAATCTTATGGCATTTTTTACGATCTTAAATCAATTCATTGAGAATATTTTTTCCATAGCTCAAGAAAAAAGACAGATATTTAATACATTTATGACCCAAGAAATATTAGCTATGTATTCTCTTTCCAATTTATTATGGGAAGAAATATCTTTTGTAAAAAATGATGATGATATTATTGTTACAAAAAAATTGCCAAAGAGTATTGAATTTGAGTGGACTGACATAATTATTGAGTTATTACCGAATGAATACAACAATAAATTACCATTTCTCAGGATACATATTGGTAACGAAAAAAGTGAAATCTTAAACCCATCTAGCTTGGGGTTAGTAAAAAGCTCAAATCATAAAGAGCAGAATGAGTTATTCATTCTTTTAAAAATATTTGGGCAATATGGTTATTTTACATTTGATGGTCACAATACACAAAAAAGGATAATTGATGAATTGGTGAGAAAGTTATCTAAAAATTTAATTTTTTATTTTGGTGAAAAAGATCTCGACCCAATTCAGTATGATAATGAGACTGGGCGCTGGGAATGTTTCATAAATGTCGATGATAAAACTAATTGTTGGCATGAAATTGAACAAAAAAGAAATCAAGATATTTTCTTGCTACTTGAAAGCTGGATTCCTCTAAAAGAAGAGATAGAAAAGATTGATAAGCGTGAGGAATCATACAGGATGAAAGGATACGAGTGGTAAATGAAATGGATCTTTTTAATACTTTTCATTGTGCTAATAATTTTTAACATTAAGGATGAAATAGACAGAGATAAAATTGAAAAAACACGTTAAACTTTCAAAAAATGAAATCAATGCTTTACCACTAATACAATATGAAGGTGATATTGAGGTATTATCCTCAAAAGATAATATTCAGGCAGCGATAAATGATTTGAAAAATTATGATCTAATTGGGTTTGACACTGAAACAAAGCCAACGTTTGTAAAAGGGCCCTTAAACCCTCCATCAATTATGCAACTCGCTTGTGATGATAAAGTTTATATTTTTCAGTTTGATAGTGATGAAATATTTAAACAATTATCTTTGATTCTTTCGAATAAAAAAATTACAAAATGCGGTGTTTCAGTTGGTAGAGATTTAATAGAATTAATGTATTTATCACCTTTTGATCCGATTTCTTTTGTTGATTTAGGAAATGTTGCAAGGGAGAAAGAAATCCCACACCATGGACTTAGAGGGTTAGTTGCTATGTTTTTAAAATATAGAATTTCAAAAGGCTCTCAGACTTCTGATTGGAGCAGAATTAGTTTATCGGATTCTCAAATATCTTATGCTGCAACCGATGCTTGGGTTAGCCTAGAACTCTTTAAAATTTTTGATAAGAATGGTCTCCTATAAATATCTAGAAATTAGAAATGAAAAATAAAAAAATAAATTATTTATCACTCACCATTTTTTTAATGATCTCCATATTTAATGGTTGTGCAACTATTGTTTATAAAACCATTCCTTTAAAAAATATTGCCAAAGCTAAAGGGCCTTATTTTGTTGGTACTCAAAATTTTCAAATTTTGGATGCTTCCAGAAAAATGTGGTTTACAGGTAATACTAAAGGATCTCGAAAATTAAGTGTTAAAATGTGGTATCCAGCAGACGACATTGCATCTTTAGAAAAAGCTCAATATTTAAATGAACATAAGCTGATTGGGAGCGCTATATCAAAATTGTTTGGCGTTCCTGAAGCGCTTATGGACAGGGCAGGTGGTGTAAAATGCAACTCTTGGTTAGATGCTGTTCTAGCTAATGGGAAGTTTCCGATAATTATTTATTCTCATGGGCACCAAAGTATTAAGATAGCCAATACATCACAAGCTGAAGAGTTGGCAAGTAATGGTTACATTGTGGTTGCAATGGATCATAGTTATGATGCTGCTTTAACAATACTTGATGAAGATAAAATAATTTATTCACGATCAAAATTACCATCTAATGATGAAGAGGCTTTACAAGATAGCATGATTCAAAGAGTTAAGAACCAGCTAAAAATTAGAACAGAAGATGTAAGTTTTGTTATTGATGAGTTAAAGATTATGTTTGAAAAAGATAAACGTTTATCAAAAATTGCTGATTTTGATAACATAGGAATTTTCGGACATAGTTTTGGTGGATGTACTTCAATTATGAGCGCATATAATGATACTAGAATAGATGCAGTTCTAGGATTAGACACATATTTTTTGCCACTCCCAGAAGATATAATTAAAAAAGACATGGATAGGCCATTTGTGCACTTAGGTCAAGTAAGCTGGGGCGATTCCGATAATTATAAGGTTATGAATGAACTTGGTAAATCAAATAAAAGAGAGTTTTATCATTTTGCCATAGAGGGATCTAAACACAATGACTATACAGATTTTTCTCAATTTACAAAATTAACAAGAAAGTTTGGTTCAGGAGAAATTTCCCCGAAAGACATTCGTTATATAATGAATGATATTATGCTTGGATTTTTTGATTATCACCTTAAAAACGGATCTATTTTTGACTATAATCAATATCAAAAAAAATATGAAAGTGTAAAAACTTATGTATATTAGATTTTTTGTATTTTGAAAATCAATGATTAACTTCAGCTCGTGCTCAAATTAATTCCCATTCTAGTTCTTTTAATTTTAAATGCTTGTGGGCCCGATTATGATGCTTCATTGGATGTTACTGGCCTTCAGTTTGATGGAGTAGATGACTATATTTTAATTGAAGAAAATGTACTCCCAGATTCAGGTGATTATACAATTTCCATTTGGGTTAAAGCAGATTCTAGTAATATTGGGGCCAGAACTCTGATTTCTCAAAGTGATACATCTGGTAATCCATTTTACTTTGGTTCTAATTCAGGTTCTGATTTATCGGGTAAAATAAAAATGAATCAAGATTGGGAGTCTTTAGATTCATCACCATTTTATTTAGATAATAAGTGGCATCTATATACAATTGTTAATGATGGTACAATTGGAGATTCCTCTATTATTATCGACACTTCACTACTTTACATTGATGGAGTAGAGATTTCTAACGTGATGGGAGAGGGGAAAAGTTATCCCATTGATGAACAATTTTTTATAGGCACAATGTGGGATAGTTCTGGGGAATTCTTTTCTGGCGCTATAGATGATATCTCTATTTGGGATAGGAAGCTGTCTTCAAAAGAAATAAGCTCAATTTATAATTCAGGTATTGGACTGGATCCAACTATAGATTCATTAGATTATAAAGGTTCTGAAAATCTTATAGGTTTTTGGCCTTTCAGCGAGGGTGCAGACAGCTCTGTTAGCGATTATAGCGGTAATGGTTATGATGGTGAAATTTTTGGAGCTAGTTGGATAAATATTGATTCAAAATTAGAGCCAGTAATTGATTCAACCCTAATCGCTGTATCTCAAAACCAAAATAATTCATATCAAAAAGAAATATGGGGAAGAGTATCCGACAATGATGGTAAATCTATTTATGGCGCTAGCATTATTTTGAAAGGAACTCATAATGATGAGTTTAAATGGACTACAAATTTTCAAACAAATAGAAGAGGTGATTATGAAATTAATGATTGCCAACCTTGGGATGAGATGATAGTATCGATGGAAGGATATCAAACTCAAAAATTCAATCCATCGAATTCAATATTTTTAGAAAGTCCAGTAGACATTATTTTAATAATGAAAATTGAGGATGATGAGTCAGTAATAGATAGTGCTATGTATGCTGAAATATCTAGGCAAGCAGAAGAAAATTATGAAATGATTCAATATATGATTAATTCAGCCAGACAAAATCAGGTTGTATCAATCCCTGAGGGAGTCCATATTATATCAAAACCCATTACTGTAAATAAAAAAGTTAATATCACCATTCAGGGAACACTTTCTTCAAGTATAATACTAAACGATATTCATCAACCGGTTTTTATAATTAATAATTCTTCAAACATAGTGATTCAAAGACTTAATCTTGGCCATGAGCCTACTATTAAAGGTGATCATGATTCTGAGGTTGTAAGGATCAACAAAGGAAATAATATTTATGTAAATAGCTGTGAGATAAGCGGAGAAGCCGCAATTGGTTTGAAAGCAGTTGGCGTGAAAAGTTTAACAATTTCTAGTTGTTTTATTCACGATAATAGCTGGTTTGCATTTTCTTTTAAAAATTGTGATAATGTTACGATAGAAAACTCTCAGCTTATCGATAACCAAGAAGTTATGTACAAAAGATCCTCAACTGTTGTGCTTCATAGTAATGTTATCAAAGATTAATTTGATTTAATACTATATTATGAATGAAAAAGGTAGATTATTATTTTTTATACTACCATCCGTTGCTATAGTACTTTTCATTTTATTAGTCTTCGTTGGCGCTTTGTCATACGAGGGTGGTAATAGGTTGGATCATAACTCGATTGGTTACTCTTTTTCAAATAATTATTTAAGTGATCTTGGCAGAATTAAAACTGTAGCTGGTCATAATAATTCGATTCCGTTTTATTGTTTCAATAGTTCTTTAATTATTTTGAGCGTTGTATTCAGTTTTTATTTTCTATTTTTACCTTCCATATATGATGAAAGTCCAAATATCCAAAACATTGCTAGGATTGGTAGCATTTTTGGAATTCTTGCTAGTATTTGCTTCGCTGGTGTTGGGTATACCCCCGCTGATCTTTTTCTTGATGCACATATATTTTTTGCAGATTGGTTATTTCGTTTAATGAACCTCACAATAATTTCCTACGCATTAGCTTATGTAATGATGAAACGCAGCTATTTTATTTTCTCATTTATATTTGCGATTGTAGCTGTAGTTGTAAGTGGGCATATCATTATATCTGACTTCGGATTAGCAAAATATTTTAGTGAGCCTCATACAGTTAGGGTATTATCGCAAAAGGCTGCAACAATTGCTTTAATCATTAGTGTGCCTTTGATGACTATTTATAATCGAAAAAGATTAGCCTCGCATCCAATGACTCTAAAAATATTTGCTTTTAAAAATATATCAAATTAGAACTGAAAAATAAAAGGAGATTGCCATGAAACAGTATGCCATTGGATTTATTTCTGCGGTATTGTTATTTATATTTGGTGCCATAATTATGGGTTTTACATCTGCATCAAACTTAAATAGTAATGGAAAATATCAAATAGATACACTGCTAATAAAGCAAGAGGATTATTTGGGAAACAAAAGTTATGAGGTACTTTACACAATTTTTGATACAACAACTGGCGATATAAAACAGACCAGAAGAGTACCACATAGTAATTACATTGCAAAGAAAATTCAGAGGCAGAAGTCAGCTTTTGATTATAAATGATAAAGGAGTTTTTAATGAAAAAATATAGCATGGGAATTTTTACTGGGATTGCCATAGGAGTCAGTAGCATGATATTCCTAGGTTCTTCTTCGATAAATAATAGTATTGACCGTTACGAATACATAAGTGGATCAGCTGTGGATCTTAAGATATTTGATAAGCGAACTGGGAAAATGTATATCCGCGGGCGCGATTTTGTTACAGAATATGATGTAATTAATGGTTATTATCGGGTACGCTCATATAGCTTATATGAGGAATGATTAGAACACATCATATGATAAAAAATGATATAGATAATGCCACGTCTAGAATAGTTGAGTACGTCCGGAAGACTCCTTTTGAGCATTCAAGTTTAATATCCAATTTAACAGGTATAGAAACCTGGCTAAAGATGGAAAATCAACAGTTTACAGGTTCATTTAAATTTAGAGGAGCAATTAATAAAATGCTTACTTTGAATGAAAAGCAAAGAGATTCAGGTATTTATGCTGCTTCAACAGGTAATCATGGAGCTGCTGTTGCCTTAGCTTCAAAAATACTTGGAGTTCCCTGTATTGTATATGTCCCAGAGCATTCTTCAGAGGCAAAATTGGGTAATATGAAAAATTTTGGTGCTGAGATTAGAGTCCATGGTATAGATTGTATGGAAGGTGAAATTGAAGCTAGAAAAGTAGCACAAGATACTGGTGGAGAATATATTTCGCCATACAATGATCCTGAAATTGTATTTGGGCAGGGTACAATTGGTGCTGAAATTATAACCCAATGTGATAACCTTGATGCAATAATAATATCAGTTGGTGGAGGTGGAATGATTAGCGGGGTAGCAGGATACCTAAAATCAGTATGGCCTAACATTGAAGTTATTGCTGCATCTCCGGAGAATCATGCCGTGATGATTAAATCATTGGAGGAGGGTAAAATAGTTAAAATAAATCCTGTACCTACAATTTCTGATGGCACTGCTGGTGGAGTAGAGGAGGGGTCTGTTACATTTGATTATTGTCAGAGGTATGTTGACCATTCAATTCTTCTTTCTGAAAAAGAAATTGAAGAAGGTATTATTCACATGATCGAAAAAGAAAGAGTGCTTGTTGAAGGAGCAGCTGGTACCTCAGTTGCTGCTTTAATTAAACTGAAAGATCAATTAAAGGGAAAACGTGTTGGGATTATTGTCTGCGGGAAAAATATAAGTTTAGATGTGTTAAAAAGAATTTTATGAAAGTTTTTGCGCTAGCTGAAATTAAACGTGCGCTGCAAAAAATTGACGTTTTACCATTAATTAAAGAAGGATTCATCGCATATTCATCTGGCCTTGCAGTAGTACCTCCTGTTGGTGAATTATTATTTAACGACCCTCCTGGAGATGTACACATAAAATATGGCTACATTCAAAATGATGATTATTATGTTTTCAAAATAGCCTCTGGGTTTTATGGGAATTCTCAAAAAAATATTCCACCCTCTCAAGGTGGTGTTATGATTTTATTTGATCAAAAAACAGGAAAAGAGGTTGGGATACTTATCGATGAATGTTATTTAACTAATGTGAGAACTGCAGTGGCTGGGGCAATTTGTGCGGAATTTTTTTCTCCCCAAAAAGTTAATTGTGTTGGAATTATTGGTTCTGGAATACAAGCTAGAATGCAATTAGAATATTTAACTGAAATCATTGATTGTAAAAAAGTTAAAGTGTGGGGTAGGAGTGAAAAGGGCATTGATAGTTATATAAATGATATGTCATTCTTTGGATGGAATTTAGAAAAAGCTAAATCGCCTGATGAAATTGCTGCAACTTGTGATTTAATTATAACAGCGACTCCCTCAAAAATACCTCTATTAAAAAGTGAGTATTTAAAAAAAGGCACACATATAAATGCCATAGGCTCTGATTCACCTGAAAAAAATGAGCTAGATAAAAATATTTTAAAAAATTCATCATTAATTGTAGCTGATAGTATCGGGCAATGCATTGAAAGAGGCGAAATTTCTCATGCATTAAGTTCTGGTGCTATTAAAAAAAGTAACATTCATGAGTTAGGTGAAATTTTAAAAAAGAACATAAAGTTACATTGTGGCGAAAATCAAAACTCGGTTGCTGATTTGACTGGCGTGGCCGTTCAAGATATTCAAATTGCAAAGGCAGTATTCAAGGAGTGTGAAAAATAAAATCATGAAATTTGAGGAATTTGAATTAGAAAGAAATCAGTCTCTATTTGAGCACAATGTTGACTTTAACTTATCTGAAAGTGGTCTTCATCCCCTTCCATTAAAAGAAATTCTAACTCCGGAAGAGCAAAGTACACTACTAGAAAAAGAATTAGTTTATGGACATACAAATGGTACTCCATATTTGAGAGATAATATATCAATGTTATATGATGGAGCTGAACGAGCGAACGTGCTAGCTACTTCGGGCTCAGCAGAAGCTAATTACATTGCGATAATGACAATTCTAGACCCAGGGGATGAAATTATATACATGACACCAAACTATTTACAAATAAGGGGTATTGCCAGAAATATAGGTGTTAATGTTAAAGAGTTACCATTAGAAGAAGCTTTAGGTTGGCAGTGGGATATCAATAAACTTGAACATTTAGTGTCAGTTAAAACAAAAATGATAGTCATCTGTCATCCAAATAACCCTACTGGGTCAATAGTGTCCTTAAAAAATATGAAGAATATATTAGATATAGCCAAGAAAAATGACTGTTGGATATTATCTGATGAGGTATATAGAGGAGCAGAATTAGATGGTGATGAATGCCCGTCTTTTTTTGGTGGCTATGAAAAAACAATCGTAAATGCAGGTTTGTCTAAAGCATATAGATTACCTGGCTTGAGGATTGGGTGGACGGTTGGGCCCTTAGAGTATATTGAAAAAGCTTGGGCTTTCCATGATTATACTTCAATAAGTATTGCTTATCACAGTGATTGGGTTGCCTCTAAGGTTTTAGAAACAAAAAGACGTAAAATGATTCTAAATGGAACTAAAGATCATTTAAATCAAAATTTAGAGACCTTGGTTAAATGGGTGGATACATTAAATGGGAAACTAAGTATAAATAAACCTCAAGCTGGCGCTATCGCTTTTACTAAACTAAACATTCAACAAAGTTGTGAAGACTTAACTTACCATTTAAGGGATAAATATAGCGTCCTTCTTACCGCTGGAAAGTGGTTTGGACTTGATGGATTTATTCGATTTGGATTTGGGCCTCCAAATGATTACTTGATTAATGCCTTAAATAGAATCGAAAATGCTATAAAAAATTAAATTTCATAAAATTTCAGGTACATAGTTAAATCTTGACCTACTTGGTCTTTCGTAAGAGTTTGCTGGAGTTCTTTCAGGAAGTTTAACAGTATCATGTTCAATGTCTTCGTAAGGTATTTTACTGAGAATATGAGAAATGCAATTTATTCTTGATTTCTTTTTTACATCTGATTCAACAATATACCATGGAGAAAAGTCTGTATCAGTATGCTCCATCATATTGTCTTTTGCTTTTGAATAGTCTTCCCATCTATTTATAGACTCAACATCCATAGGACTTAATTTCCATACTTTAGTGGGGTCATTAATTCTACCTTCAAAACGTTTAACTTGTTCATCAGCACTAACTGAGAACCAATATTTCAAAAGAATGATGCCTGATCCAATTAACATCCTCTCAAAATCAGGTGCTGTTTGTAAAAATTCTATATACTCTTTATCACTACAAAAACCCATCACTTTTTCAACCCCAGCACGGTTGTACCAACTTCGATCAAAAAGGACTATTTCTCCAGCTGCTGGCAAATTTGCGACATATCGTTGAAAATACCATTGCGTTCTTTCCCTATCAGATGGTTTTGCAAGTGCTGCAACCTTGCAACTTCTAGGGTTTAGATTTTCAGTTATTCTTTTAATCGTTCCGCCTTTTCCAGCTGCATCTCTACCTTCAAATATGATAACAACTTTTTTATCATTCTCTATCACCCAGTCCTGCATGTGAACCAGTTTGATCTGGAGTTCTTCGATTAATTTATTATACTTTTTATTGAATTCTTTTTTTTCGCCCATGATGTTTCCTATATGTTAAAATAGTCACCAAAAATATAATAGAGCTTATTTAGTTGTTCAAATCCAATAATTATAAATAGATTATATGTGCCCTTTGCGGATTTTTAGGGTTTCCACATATAAAAAAGTATTGCAATTAATTTCTTTAAGGAAGTCAAATGTTCAAAATCTGCTTAGTTACTTTAATTTATTTTAGTCTATTGCAAGGTCAATTCAACCCTTGTTATGACGACCTCTACCTATCAATGAAAGCAAAAGGTCTAAATGCTTTAACATCTAGAGAATACCATTATTTCACTCGAAAAGATGAGGAATGTTCAGAGTATAATACTTTTGATAAAAAGTATCATGATCAGTTAAATGAGATGCAGGCTGAAATTTATAGAATTGCCGAAAAAATTGGTGAATTAGACGAAGATATTAATCTCGAAAATATATATGGTCTAGGGCGCTTGAA
>MDSV01153441.1_pt1 | contig 12562 bp, 10 predicted proteins | sample 810851 | NCBI WGS metagenome assembly MDSV01 (sample SAMN05326640, study PRJNA326480) | marine metagenome | isolation source: seawater | place: Atlantic Ocean: North East | collected 2012
GTAAGAAGCATTAATCTTGTTGATTTTCCTAATGTATTATTCATATGTCACTAATTATACATAATATATATTATGCGTAAAAACCTGATAAACAGGTAAATAACAGGATAAAGTCTTATAATATTCTAACATAACTCTTAATTAACACTTCAGATTAATTTTTATCCTTCCATTTATCATATACTAATTGAACGTGATCAAATTTATCAAATATTTTTTCGACAACTTCTCTAGTTCTATCACTGTCAAAATGTTGAACTTCCATGTCACCTAATTTAATTTTGTTGCACATACTTAATATGTCAACTAAACCAGCTTCTAAAGCAAATTCACCTAATCTATGAACAACCCTAGATTTTACTTCAGAAGGCACTTGTTGATCTTCTTCGATCATGTTAATGAATTCATCATTATCAGTAGGATCTTTCTTAACGACATATGCATAATCTCTTAATGATGCATCTCCTGAAGCAGCAGCTCTTACAGGAGCTGTATTACCAGGATAATCAAAAAAAGTTTTACAAAATTTTTCTGATAATTCACCGCTTGAAATTGTTCCATTTTCAGCATCAAATCCAAATCTTCTTCTTAAATCAGGTTTTGTTATAAACTCCTCAATATAAGATGTTTTATCTTTTGGAAATTCAGAACCAAGACCAGTGAGAATATCATCTAATTGACACCTAAGTCTATGTATATACAAATATTTTCTTATCTCTATATCTTTCTCACCCATGCTTAATCCTAATTTTGTAACTAAATCATTTTCTAGATAAAATGACTTAGGATCTGTGTTTGGAACGCTTGGATCAAATTCAGATAATAAAACCATATATTTTTTAAAAACTTGAAACGCTTTTCTATGTAATAACCATGCTTCCTGACTAATTAAGTGTCTTACATTTAAAATTCTGTCAACATGCTCTTGAATTTCTAATGGTAAAGTGTCATAGTCTCCAGCATTAAAAACTTCTAGTCCATCTTCTTTAATTTGTGCAACGATATCTTCTTCGTCATACTTTAGTTCATTATTTTTTGTTAATGTTTTATTCTTTGCTCTTTCAAATATGGTTTTTAAAGCAGTAACTCTTCTATTACCCTCTAAAACTACAAACTTGTTATTTTCTCTTAATGAAGCAACTACAATAGGATCATATCCTAACCATCCATTAGATAATATAGATTTAATCAAATTTGGAATTGATTCTCCACTACTTAATCTAGCTAAAACTTCGTCTTGACAATCTCCAATAACATTCATTGGTCTTTCTTCACCAAACTCTTCAACAAGTCTAGGATTGTTATGCCATAAATATAAATCGTTAATATTTCTTATATTTTCTCTATCGAGTTTTTTTATAACTTTATTATTTTTCATTGCATTTTTCCTTATTATAAAGTATTCATAATTTAAATATATCTCATCTATTAATATAAATTTTGATAAAATATTTTAAAACGTTTCTTAGTTTATTAAAAATACTATCATATTCTCCTATTAATTTAAAGGTAAAGTATTTTAACCTTTTAGGACTTTCATTACTTTTTATTTCATCTAATGAGAATTTTAGAGAATTATAAAAATTCTGTTGTTTTTGAGTGTTATTTAAGTAATTCAATTTTTTAAACTCTGGTTTCATATGTTCAAAGAATATATGAGGATTAACTTTTTTTATAACTGCATTATTCATATCGTTGTAGAGAGAAACAAAATCCTCTTTTTGTTCTTTATTAACAAATATACCATTCCATCTATTTCCAGCGAACTTCATTTCTTTTGCAGACCAAAAAAGAAATAAATTTGTACTATTAAGATCATTTTTTGAATCTATTATAACATTATCAAAAAATATTGGCTTTAGTTCGTCTTTATGTTTAATTAAAAATTTGTCAAATTTTTGCTTGATAATTTTTGAGTAAAAACGAGAAAAAATTGAGGGAATTGCTTTAATTTCAATTTCAATAAGTTCTGGCTCTAAATCATCTGAAATATCTGCAAATAGCCATCCAAATGTCATTTTATGTCCAATATTTGGTAGATTGTCTGTGAATTCTAAGACAAATGGTGGATTAATCTTTGACAATTCTTCTTTGCTTAAATTTGGACTTCTTATAGCCCTCCCTACCCTTTGAATTAAACTTATCAAAGAACCTGTTGGAACAGCAAGCGCAATACTGTTTATACCTGGATCATCAAAACCTTCTGAAAGAATATTTACATTAATAATGATACCGCTATTTGATTTTTTAAATTTTTCTAAAAATTCTTTATTCGGTAAACTAAGAGAATTTTCACTTCCCGTAATAAAATGAATACCAAAATCATAGAGTTTATTAATTTTTTCAGGTTCTACTTCAGCAAATTTTTTAAATAGATTTTTAGCATGCTCCTGTGTATTTACATAAATAATTACTTTAGAATGGTCATTTAGACTATCTTGTATAGACTTTTCTCTGAAGCGCAATATTCTTTTAACGATTTCTCTATTTCTTGCTGGAAAATCAAATTTATTGGAATCTAGATTTGAAGCTTTTATTTCAAAATTAAGTGGAACTGGAAGTTCTCTTGGTTTAATAATAACTCCAAGATCTTGAAGTTTAGCTGCGGTTATTTGAAAAACATCCTTTTCAAATGCAAGCTTCTTTTTGTCCATTCTTTTGGGAGTCGCAGTTAATCCAAGTATTCCTAAATACTGTTTATCAAAAAAACTTTGATATGAGTTGGCACTTGAGTGATGACATTCATCTAAAACAACATATTTAAATACTTTATTGCTGTCATTTCTTATCAATTCTTTTGCAGCAGTAACCATCTCAATTTGTAAATAATTTTTTAATTTGTCTGAGAAGTTAAATTCATTTATAAAATCCTCATTATTTTCATTATCTCTTACTGCAATAGTTTGATCTTTCAGCGATCTCAAGTGAGTAACCCATAAACACTTATTATTATTATCAATTAATCCTTTTTTAATAAGATTGTCTATTGCTCTGATTGCAGTTAAAGTTTTACCTCCACCCGTTGGGATAATAACGAGCGATCTGCTTTTATCATTAGACTTAAACTCTTTAACAATATTATTAATTGCCTCTTCTTGAAATTTCCATTTATTCATTTTAATTAAATATCAATTTTAATTTGTCTTTAGTTTTATCGTCTGATTCAAAGGTGTCATCTTTTTTCCAAATAACATGTATAGGATCATCAACTAGATAATCCACATCATCGAAATGTTTCTCTAAAACAACTACTAGTTGTGCATTTTTATCAATTAAATTTTTATAAAAAATTAATTGACCTAATGCTTTTTTAAGTTGATTTCCTTTGTTTTCATCGTTTATAGATTTCATCTCAAAAAAAGTTGTTGTAGAACCATTTATGCATATAAGATCAACTAAATTATCTTCAAAAACATCTAACCTTTTTTTATCTAAATGAACTTTCATCATCTTTACGAGTTTTTCATGATTTTCAGTTGATTTTTCTAATTTTTCTAGATTTTTTTCAATTGTTATAATTTTTGGTTTTCCTATTTCAATTGTATCACTTAATCCATTACAATATCTAAGCCATGATTCAAGTGTTTGCATTCTTCTTTTTATAGTAGCATCACTTAACTCACCTACTGCAACATGATTTTTAAATTTAATAAAAGATTCTTTTTTATCATTTTTTTGTGTGTATATAAACACTTTCATTGCTTTTGTTTCAAAAATTAAATCTCGCATATAAGCTCTTTTTTCAAGATTAGATAGATTTACAAATTTTTTGCCTTTATCAGTGAGTTTCTCCCTTGAGGTTAATCCAAGCATTTCTGTAGCAGTTTTATAATATTGCCCCTGTCTATGGGTTATTTCTAAATCATGTTTAAAATGAACATATCTCCACCTACCTTCATTAACTAATTCTACAATTTTGAAAAGCCTATATACGTTATCAGCCTGTGGAATGTCATAACTAAAAAGCATTGGATATTTTGATTGGTTTTTAGAGCTCATAATTTGTAACAATAATCTCCTTAGCTTTAACACGATTTTTTGCTTTTGATGCAATACTTCTATTTACCATAAAATTTTTAAAATATCTCCCATCCTGTGAATATATCTTTCTTGTATCTTCTGTATCTGAATTGGAAAGCATAAAATATGCTCCTGCTTGATCTATTTTGTTGCAAAAATCACTTAGTTTCAAATGATTATCTTTACCAAAATCATCTTTAGAATACTGAGTAAATGAAATACTATCTAAGGGTACGTATGGAGGATCAAGATATACAAAATCTCCTTTTTTTATAATGCTAATAATATCTTCATATCCATGGCACCCGATTTCAACGTTCTGTAAGACTTTATTAACCTTGCGAATGTTATCTTCGTCATAATTAAATAATCTTGCAGTTCCAATTGGTACATTAAAATGACCATTTGAATTTTCTCTATAAAGTCCATTAAAACACAGCTTGTTTAAAAAAATAAAAAAGGTTGCTTTTTGAGAGTTATTAAGATCAGTTTTATTATTAAACATTACTCTTAAATTGTAATAGAAATCCTTTTTTTCATCTTCTGGAAGACCTTCAAATCTTTCTTTTAATGCATCTAAGCTAACAAGCAATACTTCTAATTCATTTTTAATAACATTATAAGTGTTAACAAGATTGGGGTTAATATCCGATAAATACGCACTATTTGGGCTTAATTTGAAGAAAAAACCACCAGATCCGACCATAGGTTCAAAATAAGTATTATTTGAAGAATTAAAGCCTTTGTAAATATTGGGAATTAGTTCATCTGCCAATCTATACTTACCTCCTGCCCATTTTACAAAGGGTTTTGCTTTCAAATTGTTTTTTTTCATGTCGATGTTCATATTATCTGAATTTTCTCTAACATTCAATGTTATATGTCCATTTCATTATCATTAATAATAAACAATTCTTCTTTAGCTCTTGTTATTCCAGTATAACACCATCTATAATATTGTTCAGTCTCTTTATTCCAAAATTTTGTATCAAAATCAACCATAGCCTTTCTCCACTCTCCTCCTTGAGATTTATGAGCAGTTAGAGCGTAGCCGTACTTGGTTACAATAGCATTTAAAAATGGATCTGTTGCTGGATTGGTTGAAATTTCACCACTTTCTATTGCTAAACGAATCTCTTCGTTAGAAATATGCTCTCTATTATTCCTAAGTTTATATTTATCGACTTCAATCTTATGTCTCATTTTAAACTCTACATATAATGCTCTTTCTTCAATTTCAGGTAATACTAAATCATTTGTTTGAACTGAATTTTCTAATAATAGACATTCAATTATAGCAGTATTTCCAAAAGCATCATAATATTCCAATTCTGCCCTTTTATAAACAAGTTCTACATGAATCCTACCATCTTCTTTAAGGTCTTTTTTATAAGATTCTTTTTCTCTTTTTGAAGGAAATAATTTTATTACACGCTTTATAGTATCACCGTCACCATCAAAAACTTTGTTAACCTTTAGTAACTCTCCATTAAATAATTCATATAGGTAATTATTTTTAGCACAAACTAAGCGATCTCCAACAGTAAATATTTCATTATTATTTACCACATTTGGAAAAATTTTATCTCTAATTTTTAGGTTATAATCCAAAGAAAGCTGTCTGGTGTGCGTAATCATCATACAGTTTTCAAATCGTGATGGATTAAAGCTTTCAGCACATAAATCTATAGCTTGAATAGGATTAATTTTTGTCACATCATCATGAGATGGTAAATGTATTTGATCATATTGTCGACTTTTTATCTTTGCTCTTATATCAGATGCATTTTTTAAAATACCACTATGTTTCTTTTGTCTCATAATTTCAGTTAGCTCAACCTCCATTACTCCAATATCAAATTTTTCTTCTAAATATTTTTTATCTAATGCAGGTGAACTCTCCATATTGATCGGAGGTAATTGTGCGTTATCACCAACAAAGATTATTTTTCTATTTCCAATGAATTGAAATAAATCTTTTAAAAGAAATCCGCTGCCAAATTCAATAGTTGAGCTTTTGTTTTTTCGATTTGATATCATAGATGATTCGTCACAAACATAGACCGTATTAAACTGATCCTTATTAGATGCCAATTTAAAATATGTTTTAATTTTTGAAACATTTTCGGGCAATCTTGGTAAATCTTCTGAATATTCTGTCCAATCATGATCCCATGTATATATACCATGATGAATTGTAGATACATTGTTTCTTTTGTGTTTATCTTTAATCATCGACTTAATGATTTTTGCGGCTCTTCCGGTCGGTGTAAATATGTATGTTCTGCTTGGCAAATATTCCCTTAATAACGCACTTAAAAACGTTTTACCTGAACCTGCTGCACCTTTAAATACAAATGCTTGATGGACCGGCGAATTTAAGAAATCATCTATCTGCTGCACTGCATATGCTTGTGAGGCACTAAGATGAATATCGTTTCTTGATGATATGTATTCTTTAAAACTCATTAATTTTTAATCATCCCTTTGATGGATTTAGTACTTTTATTTTTTAAATATCTTATATCCTTAATAGTAAGTTCTTTAAAAAATTTGTCATCTTTTTCCTTAAAGTCCTTTGTATTGAATATTCTATTACTTTGTATTTTTTTTAATGCTTCACAAGTATTTCTTACTTCCCTTCCGTTACCAAAATACTTTGGATCATTTTCATTAATAATTGTTTTAAAATATTTTTTTAATTCTATTTTAAAATTTTTAGAATATTCATATTTATCTTTCATTTGAAGATCAAAAATTTTTACTAATTCATTTGCAGAATAACTATCAAAATTATAATGATTTGTAAATCTTGATTTAAGCCCTGGATTAAATTTTAAAAAATCATCCATTTCATCTCCATATCCTGCTACAAAAATGGCAATCCTATCTTTATTATCTTCCATAAACTTTAAAATTGTTGCTATAGCATCTTTACCTGGATCTTTATCATTATCACTTTTTTTTGTTAGCGAATACGCTTCATCTATAAATAAAATGCCATCTTTAGCTTCATTAAGTTTCTCCAGAGTTTTTGGTTCTGTTGCGCCTAGAAACTTATCAATCAATCCGGATCTATCAACTTCTACAAAATGACCTTTTTTAAGCATGCCAGTCTCTTTAAATATTTTACCAATTTCTCGAGCTATTGTTGTTTTTCCAGTTCCAGGAGGTCCACTGAAAACAGAATGTAGTGAAACAGAATCATCACTTATACCTCGTTTTTTTCTTTCTTTTGACACTTCATAAAATGAATGAATTTGCTTTATGTCTTCTTTTAATGTTTTAAGCCCAACAATTTTTGATAATCTTTCATCAAGCTCATTCTTAAAACTATTTGAAGCGAGAGAGCTATTATTTGATTTTTCTATACTACCAATGATCGTTTGCTGTTCAAATAATGAAATTTTTATTTGATCATTTAAACTGAATTGTTTTTTATCAACATTATTAAAGGGATATGCTGTAGATGAATGTATCATTCCATAATATTTTTGATTCTCTAAAAAATCAATAAAATCGTTAAGGTTTAAATCCGTTGCAACTAATGCAACTCTATCAAGTGCATACCTTGAATCATGCAAATAAAGACTTTTTGCATTTATTGATTTAAATATTGATGCATTAAGCATATTAAATGAAGTTGGTTTATAGTCTACAAAATATTTATTCATTATTAAAAAACCTTCCAAAATCTTACAGTCCAATCCATCTGTATTGGTCCAAATTCAACCATAACAGTATAATGCTCACCATCATGCATAGAATGCATAACACCTAATGAAAGCAGCCACATGATAGTTAATTTTTGGTAAATTATTTTATCTTCCCTGTAGGTATTTAATCTAACTATATCTTTTACCATACTACTCTTTTTCATCCTTACATTTCTCATCTTTTATCTCAATAAATCCTCTATTGTCTAGTTCATTTTGTAACGAAGTTGCTTCGGAAAATGATATTTGTTCAACTTTTTCAATAGAATAATCTTTATCATCAAAAAATGATTTATTGAGGCTTGATAAACGTTCATGAAACTCATTCAATTCATCAATAGATAAATCTTCAAACTTCTTTGTATTATCTTTTTTGTCACTTGCATGACCAAAACATTCATCTTGTTTTTCTATAAATGAATTAAGATTATGGATTATTTGCTTTGGTGTAGGTGGTGGCAATAAGTCTTTTAGATCAGGTTGTTCATTGCGTGCATTCTGCTGCGCTTCATGGTACATCATTATATGAACGCTTATCATCTTATTTATAACAGCTCCTAGGGAACTATTACTTATGAATTTAAAAAGTTTGTCATTTATGATTTTTTGAAATGGACGCAAAAAGCCCACAGTTGTGGATTTTAAATAGATATATATGTTTCTAAACATCTGCCGGGTTTTGAAAATAACCTCGGCTGGTACGCAATTATAATACTTTAATTTTCAAAATCAAAATATTTTTTAAATTTTTATTTAATATTTAAAACTCTGGATAGATCCTTGTAATAATTATACATACTATCATAGGTTGAAATTAGTTCATTTTTAAGATTTTTATCTCTATAATCTTCTTCAAAAATAGTGGATACAGTTTGTGTGCTTTGACTATTTATTTTAGCAATAGGCTCAAAGGATTGACCCGGTGAGAAAAGCCCATAACCAGCACCAAATTCCATTTTTGCATAGCTTGTTAATATAGATCTATCATGTTTTGAATTAGTTATTGGAAACTCAAATCCCATTGGTAATGTTGTAATATTATTTAAATATTTATATATCATTTTTAAACCATCTAATTCAAAAATATCTTCTTCTGATTTAGTATCTTTATCATGCAATTCTTTTATTCTGTATCTTAATAACGTTGCATAGTATTCATCCTTCTCTTGCTTTCCATCTGCAACAGCACTTTTTGAACTTGAAATTAGATTAATTTCAATGTTTTCATGATTTAAATTAACTTCATTAACCCAACTCAAATAAAAAGAAATTCTCTTATTTAGTCTATTAAATTCACCAGAAGGTATTACTGTCTGGACAATATAATTAGCTTCATCTAATTTTTTTAAAAGTTCATTACCAACAAATTTTTCTCTAATTTTTTGCTCATTGATTTTTTCAGTTAATAAAGTATTTTTTTCTAACTTTTCTTTTACAAAATCTACACTCCCACTAAAACTTTTTTTGTACTCATTAATTTTATTTTCACGTATTTGAGAAGGAAATCTTTCTGAAAACTCTTCAATATTTTTTTTCGACTCTTCGTCCATTAAAAACTCGTCATTTAAAAGCATTAACCTTAATTGTCGATTGCCTGAGCTAAAAGCTAAAACATCAGCATTTTGCGTATTTTCTAAAGCATCTAAAATAGTATTTCCTTTTTTAACTTTTATTGGAACAATTAACGATAATTTTGAACCATAATCTCTCTCTTTTTTTAAAAAACAATAAAATGTTTCATCTTTTTTTGATTTCTTATTTAAAATGATTTTTCGACTGTTACCTTTAAGCCTTGCGCATGCAAATAGCGCATCCATTGATTGTTTTTTTCCTTTGATATATGATGTCATTTTTATATTAAACAGATAAGGATCGTATATCATAATATATTTAGTATACCAATCGGTATTAAAGTTACCATTTAAACCTAAAAATTTATGAAACGTAACCAAGCTACCTTTTTCATGTGTAAATTTTTTCGATAAACTTTTAAGATTATTTAAGATTTCATTTTGATCGATATAAATCGAAGTTGGAATTAATTCTTTAAGTCTTATATTAGAATCTAAACCAAAAGTAATACTCCAATCCAACGGCTCGTTTGTTTGAAATGATAAAATTCTTTCCTCTGAAATTTTTTTAGTGGTTTTTGTTGTTTGCTTTACCGCTCCCTGGTTTGGATCTCTGGAAGTCAGCAAGGTATCGTAAAAAGTGTTATTTTTACCTGGAATATTATTTGCTTCACATGGGTTTGATAAAGGATTATCATCAAACCATCTATTCAAATTTTTTCTATCCTCGTCGTCTTTACAAATAAAAAATAATCTATCTATCTTGTTACTTTCACCATCAATCATACTTCTAAAATGTTCAACATTTTTATTAGTTGAATTTTTTTTATTTCTCCTATGGGTTTTCCAGTTATTACATAAGTCAATAACTAGTTCAGAGTCTAATGCAAAATTATTTATTAATGGACGAAAATCAATCATCAATCATCTCTTTAACAAGATTTGAATTAATATCAAAAAATTCTTTCGGAGGGGCTTTTTCAAAATAACCATTTGAGGTTAAATTGAGTTGTTCAATAGTTGAATCTCCAGAATTTTTCTTATCAACATAATATATTGCCACTCTTTTTACATCTAAATTTTCACCATCAATATCATCTTTAGAGTTTTTAATAATTGTTTGTAAAGTTCTTAAGATGATCTCTGAATGAGTCTCTACAATTAAATCGATATTTGTTTCTAAAGTCCTCTTAACTAAATACTTAAAAAATCTTCCTATTAAGCTTGGATGTAAATGGTTTTCAAACTCTCTAATTGTTAAAACGCAAGGAGTTCTACGATTTTCAGCTCGATGTATTTCTATCTGCATTAAAAGCGAAATGATACTTCTAGTACCTTCACCGACCATGCTAAAATCAACATCATGTCTTGAGAATTCAGTTTGATCGTCCTTCTCTCCAAGAGTAATTACATAATATGTATCTCCAACTATTCTTCCATTAACACTTGGTTGAACTGCATTGATTCGTAAGAGGTAAGGTATTTGAATGTCTTTTAAGCTGTTATTTACTCTTGTTATTAGATCTACCGTTCTTGTTTCCGAAGTTATTATATCTTCTATATCCTCTCCAAAAATTTTTTTCAGTTCATCAATAGTAAAATATTGATTTTTACCGCCCGGCAAAACACTGCTATTAATAATTCGTGACGTTAATCTAGATACTCTCCTGTTATCACCATCATTTTTGACAATGTGTCTGGATCTAAGAATTGGAGAAGCATAATCATAAACAAAATTCTCAAATAAAATTTCAAATATTTTTGATATTGAGCTGGATAAAGCAGCACCAATTGCAAATTTTTCTCTTTCTTTTAAGAAATTTAGTGAACGTATTGATCTTCCCTCATATCGCTTATTTTTGAATTTAGCACCTACATATTCTGTCTCAGCTTCAAACATATCTACAACGATAGATATAAGCTTACTAACATTACGCTCAGTTCCAAAAACTGAAGCTAATGTATTGTCTAAATCTGGAGTTGAAAACGGATTTTGTGGTCTAGATTTAAAGTATACTTTATTATTATTAATATCGTAGTCAAATTTTGAATCAAGAAAGGTGCTTGGATCAGAATCGTTAAATGAACGAATACAATCTACATCATTTTTATATTTACCTATTTGTTGATGAACATAAGTTTCAAATCCTCTTTCTGGATTCCTGTTTCTAAGTTGAGGGCCTGACATATGCTGAATAAAAATCCCATTAATAGATTTATCTGCTGAAATTACTGGAGTCCTTTTAAAAGGAAATTTAGTTGAAGGTTTTTTATTTTCTACAAGATCAGAGCATTTATATGGTAAGCTATCTATGCTTAAATGAAATGCATTTCTTAGCCTCTTATTATCATTATTTCTGAGAATGCCATGATAATCGAAATTAGGAATAGGGTCTTTAAAATATTGCTTTTTTTAACGTCTATAATAATATTTGTCATGACTGTGTATAATTGCATCAAGATCTTTCGAACACATTGCATAAAAGTTTGGAACAACTGTTTTTAATAAATTTTTAATCCAAATCTTATTCTGGTTATACATAAAAGAATCATGTTCAAAATACATTTTTGCAGGTTTTGCTATTAAATTTTTGTTACTTTTTACTGAATTGAGCAAATCAATTCTTAACCCATCAAATAATCTATTTGCTGACTTATAAGATATATTTGTTTCTTCATCATTAATATTTACTTGCATATTTACAGGCAATGAAGAGTTTATTTTAAACATCTTATCTCTTTCGTGAAAAATTTGATATATCTGTTCAAAAAATCCTCTTCTTCCCTTTACATATTTATTATGAAAAAATGAGTTTTTAAATGGATGTTTTGATACAATTTTTTTAGGGCTAGATAAAGATTTTCTACCCTCATAGATTTTCTGAATTATTTTATCAAATTTAGTTCGTGAAAAGGGTTCGTATGTTTCTTCATGTACATTTTCGAACTCTGAAATGAAATCATGTTGAATTTCATAATTGAGTTGTAAACCTGTTGAATAGTAAGGTTTTATACAATCCATTATTGTAAAAAGCCTTAGATCATCTTTATAATTAATAAATTTTCTCAATTTTAATAATTCATTATTTTCCTTTGTTCGTGGCAAAATATCATTATTGTAGAAATCTTTTTTTGAGTAAATGCTATGACCATCAGGCCATGCTATTGCTTGTGCATGAGCATACAGCATACATTGCTCGCTTAATAGAAAAGAATTTTGAAATTCGTAAAATATATTAGGATCATTTAGACATA
>MDSV01198471.1_pt1 | contig 12562 bp, 15 predicted proteins | sample 810851 | NCBI WGS metagenome assembly MDSV01 (sample SAMN05326640, study PRJNA326480) | marine metagenome | isolation source: seawater | place: Atlantic Ocean: North East | collected 2012
CTATAGGAACAATTTGGCCAGAATTATCAATAAAAATATTTCCTTGATGCATGTCTGCATGAAAAAATCCATCTCTTACAGCATGTCTCAAAAAATGTTGAATTATATCTGTAGCTATTTTTTTAGTATTAATATTTTTTTCGACTAATTTTTCAGTTTCCCTGATAGAAATTCCTTCAACCCAATCAAGTGTCATTACATTTTCACTAGTAAAATTCCAAAAAATTTTGGGAACTAAAAATCCAGCATCATTTCTTGTATTTTCTGAATACTCATTTGCTGCTGCAGCTTCAAATCTTAAATCCATTTCATGGTTGGTTATTTCTTTTAATAAAAAAACTACTTCAAATAATTTTAATCTTTTTGTTTTTTTAACAAAAGTTTCGATAAGAAATGCAAAAAGCATAAGTGCATCAATCTCCTCATTAAATTTTTTTTTAATATTTGGTCTTAAAATTTTTATAGCTACATCTTTTATAATTCCAGAATCGTTAATTTGAGCTTTGTGAACCTGTGCAATCGATGCAGCAGCAACTGGTTCACTTAAATTTATAATTGAATTATAAGTTTCAATACCCAAATCCTTTTTGATCATTTCTTTTGCTTCAAATAAGGAAAAGGGAGGCAGTTTATCTTGTAAAGTTTCTAATTGTGAAGATAACTCTTCTCCAATTATATCAGGTCTTGTAGCTAAAAACTGCCCAAGTTTAATAAAAGTTGTACCCATTGATTGTAAAGAATTTGATAGATTATGTTCTTCAGAGTCAATTAGATTTGGTTGATTATTTTTTTTAAAAGAAAAACCAAGTATTTTAAAAAATATTGTTATTACAAATGGGGTTTTATTAAATTTATTAACTATGGATAATATGTCGGATTTTGCTAATTTTCTTCCAAGCTTAAATAAAGTATATAATCTTTTAATCATTACACCTTCCATCCAGAGTGTATAGCAACTATTCCTCCAGACAAATTCCTGTAACTACAATTTTCAAATTTGTTTTGACTCATCAAATCAATAAGTTCATCCTGATTAATAAACTCATCTATGCTTTTAGTTAAATAATCATATGGCTCTTTTTCTCCAACTATTAGTTTACCAATAAGAGGTATAAATTTTGAATAATATTTATAAAAGATTTCTAAATTGGAGTTTTGTATTTTAGAAAATTCTAAACACAAAAATCTGCCACCAGGCCTAAGTACTCTGTAAGCTTCAAATAACGCTTTATTTAAGTTTTTAGTATTTCTTAAGCCAAAACTAATAACATAGTAATCACATGAATTTTCCATTAAGGGCAGTATTTCTGCTGTCCCTACCACCCACTTTATACTTTTATACTTTTTAAGTTTTTTTTTACCTTCCTCAATCATAAATTTATTTGGATCAATACAGATTGAGATATTATTATCATTTGTATAATCTAAAAATAATCTTCCAATATCTCCAGTGCCACAGGCAACATCTGCAAGAATCTTGTTAGCCGAAGGGTTCATCCAAGTTATGAGATTTTTTTTCCAAATTCTATGAATTCCAATTGACATAAAGTCGTTCATAAGATCATACCTGTCATAAACTTTATTGAACACATTTTCTACTAGCCCTTTTTTATTTTGAAGATATTGTTGCATAAAAATAATCTTTTTAGATTAATATAGTGTTAAATGCCAGAATTGCCAGAAGTAGAAATAGTTAAAAAGTCTTTAAATAAAAAAATAAAAAACGAAATTATTCGAAAAGTAATAGTAAAAAATAGAAATTTAAGGTTTAAAATTGAATATAAATTTGAAAAATATTTAAAAAATAAAAAAATTATAAAAATAGAGAGGTTTTCAAAGTATTTAATATTAATTTTTGAAAATAATTCTGGCTGCATTATTCACCTTGGAATGTCAGGCACTATTCATTTAATTAAAAAAAATAAAAAAAATATTTTTACCAATACAAGTTTTTACAACCATCCAGTACTACCAAAAAAGCATAATCATATAGAGATTCAATTTGATAAAATAACATTTGTTTATAATGATCCAAGAAGATTTGGATATTTCTTTATTTTTAATAATAATATAGAATTAAAAAGAAAATTCAGTAAATTTGGTCCAGAGCCATTTTCAGCAAACTTTAATATTCAATATGTTTCTAGTTATTTAAAAAAAAAAGAAAAAAATATTAAAAACTTTTTATTAGACCAAAAATTTGTTTCTGGAATTGGGAATATTTATGCAAGTGAAATATTATTTTATTGTAAAATTAATCCACAAAAAAAGGCAAAAAAAATTACTTATAATGAGTGTAAAGAAATAATTAAATATTCAAAACAAGTTTTAAAGAATGCAATTAAACAAGGAGGATCAAGCATAAGAGATTTTAAAAATACAATGGGAAAAAAGGGTTCTTTTCAAAAAGATTTTAAAGTTTATCAAAGAGAAAATTTAAACTGTTTAAAATTAAACTGTAAAGGAATTGTTAAAAAAAAAAACATCTCTAACAGATCAAGTTTTTTTTGTAATACTTGCCAAAAATAAATAATTATTTTATTGACCGTTACAAATTCTCAAGATATATAATCGCGCTAATGGCAAACACAAAATCAGCAATTAAACGAGTTAGAAGAATATCAAGACAGACCAAGGTTAACAAATCTCGAAAAAGTAAATTTAAGTCGGCTTTAAAAAAAATGAATTCTCTTCTAGATAGAAAAGACAAAAAAGAAGCTTTAGCTTACTTACCAAAATTAAATTCTGAGTTGATGAAAATAGCAAAAACTGGAGTCATTAAGAGACAAAATGCTTCAAGAAATGTTTCAAGAATAACAAGAAAAATCAATTCTCTCTAAACAACTTAAAGTAGTTAAAAAATATTTCTAAATAATTAATTTGCTACCAATACAACTTTTGGGAAATAAAAATTTAACAACAACTACATCTAAAATATTTTTTTATTTTAACACAATATATAGAAAATATTTTTTTTTATAAAGTAAACTTTTATTTACTAAAAAAAATTTCTACTTGAGGTTAATACAATTAAAAATTTATACACTCATAAATTTTATTTTTTTTTTTATTTTCAAATAAAATTATTGAAATAATTTCTTATAAGTTCTAAGTGGAATTCCCTCATGAAAAATAATTTACAAAATAATTTATCAATAGAAAAAAAAATTGACTGGAAGATAGTACAGTCTTTGTTCAAGGAAAAATTTGGTCAAGATATTTTTGAAAGTTGGCTAAAAAAAATTAAATTTATTGACGAATTTAATAATTATATTTTAATCTCAGTTCCAACAAGATTTATAAGAGATTGGATCACATCAAGGTATTTAGACCAAATTTTGCAAATACTCAAAGAATATAAAAAAAATATAATGAGAATTGAATTTATTTTAGAAGATAATAATAATTTGAATTCAAGCATCACAGAGAATAATGATGAACATAAAAATGAAATATTAAATAATAATGTATCATTTATAAAAGATTCATATCTTCAATATAATAGAATAGATCCAAATAAAAATTTTGATAATTTTGTTATTGGTTCAAGTAATAAACTAGCTTACGAAGCATCTAAAAAAGTCTCTCAAGATATCGCACATTACAATCCTCTATACCTTTTTGGTGGAGTGGGTATGGGAAAAACACATTTATTAAATTCAATAGGTTTAAGTTTAAAAGAAAAAAATAAAGTTATGTTTATTTCAGCAGAAAGATTTATGTATCAATTTGTTAAATCAATTAAATCAAACGAAATGGTTAAGTTTAAAGAATATTTTAGAAATACTGATATTTTATTGATAGATGATATTCAATTCATGAATGGCAAAGAAGCTATGCAAGAGGAATTTTTTCATACTTTTAATGCATTACTAGATAAAGGTTCACAGATCATAGTTTCAGCAGATAGACCACCGAATAAATTATCCAGGATACAAGAAAGAATAAAGTCTAGATTTTCAGGGGGTTTAGTGGTTGATATACAAGATACAGATTATGAATTGAGATATAATATAATCAAATCTAAATCTGATGAACTTAAACTGCTTGGTTCAAATGAAATAAATATAACAGAAGAAATTCAAAAATTTATTAGTTCGGAAATTAGAACTAGTATAAGAGAGTTAGTTGGAGCATTAAATAGAATTGTTTCATTTTCAAGAATTTACAATAAAGTCCCAAATTTATCTGAGGTTAAAGTAATACTAAAAGATTTATTAAATTTATCTGAAAAAAAAGTGACAATTGATAATATACAAACAATTGTTTGTAAATTTTTTAAGATAAGCAAGAATGAAATGTTATCATCAAGAAGATCAAGGTATTTAGTAAGACCAAGGCAAACAGCTATTTATTTGTCTAAAATGTTAACTTCAAAATCGTTACCTGAAATAGGTAGAGCTTTTTCAAACAGAGACCATACCACTGTTATTCACTCAGTTAAAACAATCGATAAACTAAGAAAAGATGATAATGAATTAAACATTAATATTGATAATTTAAAAAATAAGATTCTATACAATCAAGAAAATGAAATTTAATGTAAATCAACAAGATCTGCAAAAATCTTTAAGTTATTGTCAAGGAGTTGTTGAAAAAAGAAGCACATTACCAATTCTTTCTAACGTTTTGTTAGACGTTAGTAATGGAAAATTAACAGTTACGGCAACAGATTTGGACTTAATTTTTATTCATCAAATATCAAATATTGAAATTTTAGAAGAAGGAAAAACAACTACTTCGTCATCAATAATGTACGACATTGTAAGAAAATTTTCTTCGGGTAAAAAAATAAATTTTTCTCAATTAAGTGAGAATAAACTACATTTGGAATCTGAAAAATCTGTTTTAACTTAAATTGTATAAATGCTTCAGAATTTCCTTTAACTGATGAAAATTTCAATCAAAATGAATTTATAATTAAATCAAAAGACTTACTAAAATTATTGAATAAATGTAAATTTTCAGTTTCAAATGATGATACAAGACATTATCTAAGTGGGATTTTTTTTCATCAAACTCAAGTAGACGATAAAATATTTTTAACTGCAGCGTCTACGGATAGTCATAGAATGTCAATTTCTAAAATAAGATTACAAAATAAAATTGAATTTGATCCGATAATTTTACCTAAAAAAACAATATTTCAGTTATGTTCTTTACTTGAGGATTATGATGGTGATGTTAAAATTTCAAATATTAAATCAAAAATAAAATTTGAAATAAATGAAAGTATTTTAATATCTAAATTAATTGATGGAAAATTTCCAAATTATGTTCAGGTTATTCCAAAAGATAATCAAAAGAAGTTAGACATAGATTTAAAATCTTTTTTAAACTCAGTAGATAGAGTGGCCTCAGTTTCTTTAGATAAAAAAGATGGAGTAAAATTTAGCCTTTCTAAAGATATGTTAAATTTGTCAGTAAATAATACAAATAGTGGTGATGGAAAAGAAAGTTTAATTGTAAAATTTGATCATGAACTAGATATCAGTTTTAACTCAAGATATTTAATTGATGTAGCTTCACAGCTTGAAGGTAGTAATATTGAAATTTATTTAAAAGACAATGGATTACCTGCTCTAATAAAAGATCCATCAGATTTTGATAGTATTTATGTTGTTATGCCTATGAAAGGTTAGTTAATTAAATCTAATTCTTCATATATTTTTTTTTCGATTAAATCAGTAAAATTATTTGAATCTATCCCTGGTTCGATTGGTTTTAAAACTGATATGGTTATGGATTTACCCGATTTCAAAATATTTTTTTTTGGCCATACATGTCCTGAATTAATAGCAACAGGCTGACATTTAATACCTAATTCTTTATAAATTCTTCCAACACCCTTTTTAAATGGTATTCTATCATTTGGCATTACCCTGGTAGCTTGAGGAAAAATTAAAATCGGTCTTTTTGAGCGTCGTACTGAGTTTTTAATTTTTTCAATTAATCCTAGATTATCTTTAGTAACTTTATTTCTATTAACTGATATAGATCCAATTTTTTTTAAATACCAACCAAAAATAGGTATTTTTAAAAGTTCATTCTTCAAGATAAATATTGGAGAATTAAAAATTGTTTGCAAATAAAAAGTCTCAAACATTGATTGGTGAGAAGATGCAATAAAAAAAATTTCATTTTTTATAATATTTTCTTTTCCTTTAAGAATAATCTTAGTTGAAAGAAATATTTTTAAACAAACTACAGACCAATAACCCATCAATTTACCACCAAATAATACAATTTTTGATGGCATTAACAGTGACGGCAAAAATATTATTGAAATAAAAATAATTCCTAAAAAGAAAAAAAATAAAAATAAAAATTTTCGTATCATTTTAATTAAAAAGTTAAATAAGGTCTTCTAGCTTCTGTTTTTTTTTGACAATAATTATTTTTGACCCTTTTACTAATATTTCAGCTGGTTTTGGTCTAAGGTTATAGTTTGAGCTTAATGAAGAACCATAAGCTCCTACATCACAAATAAATATTAAATCTTTTTCTTTTAATAGCTGAAATTTCTTAACTGATAAAAATTTGTCGCTACTTTCGCATATAGGGCCAACGAATTCATAAGTTTTATTTGTATATTTTTTTGTTCTATTTACAGGAAGAATTCTATGTTTTGCCCCATATAAAGCTGGACGTATTAAGTCATTCATACCAGCATCTAAAATTATAAAATTTTTTGATTGATTTTCCTTAATGTAAACTATTCTCGAAATTAAAATACCCGTATCCCCAACAATTGATCTACCAGGTTCAAAAATTATTTTACTATTATGTTTTCCTAAAAATTTGACAATCAATTTTTGATAATTTTTATAATTAAATGTTTTTTTATTTTTTTCATACGATATTCCCATTCCGCCGCCTAAATCAATATAATCAAATTTAAAATTTATTTTGGAAATTATTTTATCAACAACTCTAATCATTTTTTCATACGGTTTATTTTTTAAAATTTGACTTCCAATATGAACACTCAAACATCTTAAATTAATATATTTCGATTTTTTTAAATAATTTACTAATTCAATAAAAGTTTTTTGATTTACTCCAAATTTGTCTCCCTTTTTACCAGTTGATATTTTATTTAAAGTTTTTGCATCAGTGTTTGGATTAAGTCTTATTCCAATATCTACAATCTTTTTTTTTGATTTTGCTATTTTTTCTATAGTCATTACCTCACTTTTGGACTCAGAATTTATTAGTAGTATTCTTTTATCTATCGCAAACTTAAGTTCTGAATAAGTTTTTCCCACTCCAGAAAATACTATTTTATTCGGGTTTATACCTGATTTAATAGCTTGCATTAATTCGCCTTTAGAAACAACATCTGCACCAAGCCCAAGTTTTTTTATTTGTTTAATGATATTTAAATTTGAATTTGATTTAATGGCAAAACAAATCAGTGGATTTAATTTATCAAAATTTAATTTAAAATTATTAATATTTTTTTTTAATCTTTCATAAGAATAGCAGTAAAGAGGTGTACCAAAATTTTTTGCTAATTTATTTAAATTTACCTTTTCTATAAAAAAATTATCTTTAATATATTTCATTACACTTTATGTATAATGATTTCATGTTGCTTTACTTTATATTCTGGATCTCCCTTTCTTCCACAAGAAAATAAAACAACAAAGCAAATTACTATTAAAATTATTTTTCTAATCATTATAATTCTTTTTTATAGCTTCTTATCATTTTCTTAATATTCACAAAAGAAGTTCCTCCAAATGAACTTTTTGAATTTATTGAATATTTTAGGTCAAAAACTTTGAAAACATCACTATTTAATTTTGGTTCTATCTTATTTATTTCTTCTATTTTAAGTTCTTTTAGTTTTTTCTTATTTTTCTCAGCAAAATTGATTATTTTTGCAGTTTGCAAGTAAGCTTTTCTAAAAGGGTATTTTAATTCCTTAACCATATAATCTGCAAGGTCAGTAGAGGTAATATATCCAAAATTAGCAAGTTCTAACATTCTCTTTTTATCTACAGTAAAATTTTTTAAAACATCATTTAAGATGATTAATGAATTCTTCAATTGATCAAAAGATTTAAAAACTAATTCTTTATCATCCTGAAGATCTTTAAAATAGGATAATGGAAGACCTTTTAATATTGTTAACATTGAAAATAAATTTCCAAATGATACTCCTGTTTTGCCTCTCAAATATTCTAACGGATCTGGATTCTTTTTTTGAGGCATTATAGATGATCCCGTAACTATTTTATCATTTAAAGAAATCAAATTAAATGCATCAGAATTCCATATAATAAACTCTTCTGCTATTCTTGAAATATGAGTTGAGCATGCAGAGCAGCAATACAAAAAATCAATAACAAAGTCTCTATCTGAAACTGTATCGATAGAATTTTTCGTTGGCTTCTTAAAATTAAGTTTTTTTGTTGTGTAAAATCTATCAATATTAAAAGAAGTTCCTGTTAATGCTGCGGCACCAAGAGGATTTTCGTTTAGATTATCAAGATTGTTATTAAATCTTTTTTTATCTCTGTTGAACATTTCTACATAAGCTAATAGGTAATGAGCAAAAGATACAGGCTGGGCATTTTTCAAGTGTGTAAAACCAGGCATAATCGTTTCAATATTTTTACTTGATACTTTTAAAATATTATTAATTGTAATATTTAAATTTTTGATAATTTCTTTTGTCGATTTTTTTAACCAAATTTTAAAGTCTGTAATTACCTGGTCATTTCTTGATCTAGCAGTATGAATGAATCCGGCATCTTCTCCAATTAACTCAAAAAGTCTATTTTCTATATTCATATGTATATCTTCAAGATTTTCCTTAAATTGAAATTTTTTTTTTATAATTTCATTTCTTATTCTATTTAAACCCCAAACAATTTTATTTTTTATTTTAAAGTTAATTATTTTTTGTTTAAACAACATTTCCACATGTACGATAGATGCCTCAATATCTTCATTAAACAATCTTTTATCGACTAATAATGATCCGCCAACTTTTTTAAATAAATTGTTAGTTCCTTTATTAATTCTAGTGTTCCAAATTGGTTTATTGTTTTTATTTTTACTCATGATAATTAACTATACATTTTAAAATGAAATATAAAAAATTAAATTATTTAGTATTATTTATATATTTAATATCATCTGGTAGCTCATATTCAATAGAACGTCCAGATATCAAAAATCTATTAATTCATAATGAAAAGAAAAAAATTGAGAAAGTAGAATTCTATAATTCAAAAAATAAAAAAGTAACTTTGAATGATTTTAAGTCAAATTTGGTAATTATTAATTTTTGGGCAACATGGTGCGCTCCTTGCAAAGAAGAAATGCCCCATTTAAATAATCTAAAATTAAAATCTGAATTCAAAAATGTAGATATTATACCCATAAATATTGCAGATGAAGATTTAAAAAAATCTAAAGAATTTTTTGAAGATTTAAATATTAATAATTTAAAAATTTTTTATGGTTCTAGTCTTGATTTGGCAAAAACATTTAAACTTAGAGGAATTCCAACGACAATTATTATTGATAAAGAAGGATATGAATTAGCTAGAATTATTGGTTATATTGATTTTGAAAATAAATCTTTTGTAAATTGGCTATCTAACTATCTATGACTTTTTCTCTTAATACCACAATAATAAAATCAGAAGATCACGAGAAGACAGAGAGTGCAGTAATTTTACTTCATGGCTATGGAGGAGATGGGAAAGATATAAGTATGCTAACTTTAAATTGGAAAAGATTTTTGAAAAATACAATTTTTTTATGTCCTGATGCTCATGAAATATGCAAAATAAATCCCAGTGGTTATCAATGGTTTGATCTTAACACTGAAGATGCTAATTATGTATTGCTTGAATCCAAAAAAGCAGAAAATAAATTAACAAAATATATAGAAGAAATTAAATCTGAATATAAATTAAAAAACTCTCAGATTTGTATTTCTGGATTTAGCCAAGGGTGCATGATGTCAATAAATATTGGATTGACTTCTGGCGAAAGTTTTAATTGTGTAGTAGGTTTTTCTGGAAAAATAATTGATAAAGATGATCTTTCCTCAAGAATAAAAACAAAAACAAATATATTAATGATACATGGTGATAAAGATCCAATTGTTCCACCAAGTAGCTTACTAGATGCTAAGGATTTTTTAATCAGACATAAAATTCATATTGAAACATTAATGATAAAAAATTGTGACCATCATATACCAATCGAAGCATCAAGTGCAGCGTTGAACTTTATTAAAAAAAATTTAGCTAATTAATAAAACTTTTATATTAAACTTGTATTCTTGATATAATAAATTAGATATTGTAAACTTATTGTATGTTTGAACTATCAGATCAAAATATTTCTTTAGAAAAATGTCCAGCATTAGTTTTGAATGCCGACTATAGGCCTTTAAGTTATTACCCATTATCTTTATGGAGCTGGCAAGATTCTATCAAGTCAGTATTTCTAGATAGAGTTTCTATAGTTAATTATTATGATAGAACCATAAGAAGCCCTTCTTTTAGCATGAAACTTCCAAGCGTTATTGCTCTTAAGTCTTTTATAAGACCTCAATCAAATCCAAACTTTACCAGGTTTAATGTTTTTTTAAGAGACAAATTTAGTTGCCAATATTGTAGTAGCGAAAATGAATTAACTTTTGATCATTTGTTGCCAAGATCTAAAGGTGGAAAAACTGATTGGAATAATGTTGTTACAGCATGCTCAGCTTGTAATGTTAAAAAGGGAGGAAGATTGTTAAAAAATTCAGGCATGACACTTAATCAGTGGCCCTACCAACCTTCAACGGAAGATTTACATAAAAATGGCAAAAATTTTCCACCAAATTTTTTGCATGAAAGCTGGATGGATTATCTGTACTGGGATGTTGAACTTGAGCCTTAATTAGATTTTTTCAGATATTTTAATAGCTAATTTAGAGCCTGTTTTTATAGCTTTATCAATCAAATAATAAAAGCCTTGTTTTGTTGCTCCTTCATTATAAGCAATATCCTTATGATGTAATTCATCTTGTCTAAACTTAATTATCTTTTTTTTTAAATTTTTTTCATCTGATCCAATTTGATCTATTTGGTTCTTATAATGTTCATCAATAACTTCTTCAACAGATGCAGTGCAAAGCATGGCTGCTTTTTTTCCAAGTATAGTTGATCCAAAACCAAGACTAAGTCCAAGTAAATCCCAGAGTGGTAATAATTTTGTAGCTTTTATGTTCCTTTTTTTAATTTCATTTTCAAAAAAATTAGAGTGTTCTTCTTCATGTTCTTTCATATTTATAATAGTTTTTTTTAAATCTTCATTTTTAATCAAAGTACTTAAAGCAAGAAGTTGTCCTTCATAAATTTTAATTGCTCCTCTTTCTCCTGCATGATCTACTCTTATGAATTCTTCTAGTTTTCTTTGGTTAGTTTTTTTCATATACTAATGTTCTTAAAGAATAAATTACAATTAATAAAGATAATATTAAGTTTAATCCTGCCAAAGAAAGTCCAAATAATTTAAAATCTACATTTTTACAACTTACTATATTATTATTTAAGGATTTTAATAACTCAGATTTATCTATAATTTTAAGTGAGTCAGCAGTACAACCTGAAAATTCCTCAAAAATATTGTTCTCTATTCCAAAATGGTACCCAGCAACTACAGCGCTTACTGAAAAAATTATTATAATTAAAATTAAAATTTTATCATTTTTGAAATAGTTATAACCAATAAAACTAAAAAAAATTGCAATTATGTAGGGCACTCTTTGGTACAGGCAAAGTTTACAAGGTTTATATTGTAAAACATATTCTGTATAAAGCGCAAATAAAATTGATAGAAAAGAATAAACAAAAATAAAAAGATAAAAGTTTTTTTTATTTAAAAATATGTTCATTTTAATTAATGAAATTTATCAAAAAATAATAAATTAAATAAGCTAGTAAAATTATAATTATTGTTAAGATTATTGAAAATTTTAGTAATTTTTTTTCTATAATTTTCTTTATTGTCAAACCAAAATTACTAATTAGAAAAGAAATTAAAAAAAATCTAGAACCCCTTGTTACTAGAGATATAAGTATAAAATAAAGTATATTAAAATTTATAAATCCACTTGTTATAGTTAAAAGTTTAAAAGGCACTGGTGAAAATCCAGCTATCGCTAGCAAAGTTATCCATGCAATTGTACCACCTTCAGATGAAATTTTTTCTTTTAAAAATGATGTGTTATCAACTCCATAAAGCTCAAATATTTTAATTCCAATTTCATTGAAAAAAACATACCCGATAAAATATCCCAAACATGCACCAAGAACAGAACCAATTGTTGCAATTAGTGCAATTTTTATCCACTGTTGCTTTTTTGCTATTGTCATTGGAATTATTAAAACATCTGGTGGAATTGGAAAAATAAAACTTTCTATAAATGATATAATTCCTAAAAAAAAATTAGAACTTTTATGACCTGCTAATTTAATAGTTTTAAAGTATAACTCTTTAAACATATTTTCTTTTATTATATTAAATGTTTTAATACTATTATTTA
>MDSV01212690.1_pt1 | contig 12559 bp, 6 predicted proteins | sample 810851 | NCBI WGS metagenome assembly MDSV01 (sample SAMN05326640, study PRJNA326480) | marine metagenome | isolation source: seawater | place: Atlantic Ocean: North East | collected 2012
AATTAAGTGCGCCTAGAATAATGCCTATAAATATAGTTAAAGTATACGAAATTTTACAAAGGAAAGCAACCATTTAAATGGCAACAATTGGCAGAGTATTAAAGAACGTGGGACAGGGTATATTCAACAGGACCCTGGGCAGGTTATCAAGTGCAGGAATTTCCACGGATAGCAGGATCGTAAACGCCAGGGCAAAATGGTCCGGAAGATCTGATAAAACAGACTGGCGTGTAAGATTAAAAGTGCCGGAAGGCTCATTGGAAAAGTTTTTTGATTTCAAAAATAATCCATTAATGGTGCCGCTCGCTGATTCGCAAGGCATATTTTGGCCATTAACTCCAGCGGTGGTAGTGCAACATTCAGCAAATTATAATCCACTATCACAGACGCATAGCAATTATCCGTTTCAGGCCTATCAAAATTCACAGGTAGATTCATTCAATGTGATTGGAGAATTTCCAGTCCAAAACAGTGAAGACGCCAGACATTGGGTAGCTACAATCAACTTTTTAAGGACAGCCACAAAAATGTTTTTTGGCACAGATAAAGGGATCGATGGTTTAAAAGGAAATCCTCCACCAATATTGCACTTCTTTGGTTATGGAGATCACATGTTTAACAAAGTTCCTGTGATAATCAATACATTCAACGTTGAATTAAGACCAGGCATAGATTACATAAGCACAAAACAAAGTGATGTTTACTCACAGAGGCCAAACAACATCAATGTTTTGAATCAAGACGGTGCCTCTGAAACCTGGGCGCCTACTCTTTCTAACATATCTGTATTGTTGACGCCAATCTATAGCAGAGAGTCGATTAGAAACTTCTCAATGAAAAAATTCGTTAGAGGAGAACTTAATGGTAAAGGTAATGAGGTAGGATTCATCTAATGGCGAGATATTCTAACACTTCACCTTATTTTGAAACAAGAGAGTTTAGCAATTATTTGGACGTGTTGACTCCGAGAACTATCACAGCGGAGGACGATGACCAAAGTTACACAATCGAAAGAACCTATGCCTACAGACCCGATCTACTGGCATTTGATTTGTATGGTACGCCAAGACTTTGGTGGGTGTTCGCCCAAAGAAACCCTGATGAAATTGAAGACCCGCTTTATGATTTCAAGCCTGGCGTAACAATACAGTTGCCAAAGAAAGAAAACTTGCTATCAGACCTAGGAATATAGGATGGCTGAAAAATATATTACTAAAGACAAAGGCCCATCAATTAAACCTCTTGGGAAACCAAACGTGCTTCATAAGTTCGCTTCCTATAACACGATATTCACCTTAAGTGGTGTAACCGAACAGGAACTTAGATCACACAAATTCCTTGATAACCCTGTGCATGACATAATAGCACGTACAGGCGGGATAGGTGACCCAAACATAGGGACACCACAATTCAAAGACACAAATCAAGATTACAGAACTATTGAGCGTGAGGCAGACAAGAAAAGATTTTATGAAGGCTATAGTGATAGTATCAATATACTTTCAAGGGGTCATGATCTTTTTATTGAAAATGTAAACATAATTTCAACTGTTGGGCCGAACTCCGAACGTAATCTAGGAAATTTCACAAAGATGGAATTCGAAATCCATGAACCATATGGCATCACTTTTATTGAAAAAGTAAGGGCTAGTACGGCAATAAATGGTTTTATAGACTATCAGGACGCCCCTGTTCTTTTTACAATGGAATTCAAAGGTTTTGATGAGAATGGTAATGCTTATCGTCAACCCTCGACTACAAGTCATATCAGGAAGATTCCTATCTTGATCAGTCGTGTGGACTTCGATGTCAACGAAGGTGGCGCCCGATACACAGTGGTAGCGGTACCATACACTGATCTCGCATTTGATGATAGGTTCAAATATCCGCGTACAGGAATGCCAATTCAAGGTCTCGATGCCAACGATTGGGCAAGAAAAGCCGAGCAGGTTTTGAATGAGACAATGATGGAGCAGGAAATAAGAGAGCAGGTTAGGGTGTTTCCCGACACATACAAATTTGACATTGCCCCGGAAGTGATTTTAAGAGGCGGAAAATACAAAAACAAAGAGCAGTCAACCAACAGCAGTGGTGATGTTCAAGACTATGATTTCTTTTACAATGTGGAGACTCTGGACCCACCTGAGACAAAAGTTAAAACAGGTGAGGCCAAGGCCGATTCCAGCGTTTCGCTTACTAAATTTTTTGAGGATGCCATCAGAGCAAGTTACGGATACCAACAGTTGGCCAATGACTTCTGGACCACCTATCTACGTGCCAACACACAGTACAGTGACGAAGTGTTAAAGGACAAGAAAAAAGTAAACACAATATTGAGGAGCAAACAGTTTGAGGACATACTGTTGAAAAATCAATACGTAGATTGGTTCAAAATCAAGACAACTGTTGAGACGCCAGAGCCAGGCAAGATTGACCCTATAACAAAGATGTCACCTAAGAAAATAATATTCCAGGCGGTGCCTTACAGAATACACATCTTAAAATTTGTCCAACCAGGAGTGAGTCTTGGTAGTGTTGATTGGAGTGCTAAAGTTCAAAAGCAATACGACTTCATATACACAGGAGATAACATCGACGTGCAAGGTTTAAGGATAAACTACAAGACAGCCTACTATCTACGTAATGTTAGGGGAGACGACAAAGATGAGACAGAAAAAGGATTAGTTTCATTTATAGGAGATGCCTTTAAAAATGTTTTTGGTAAAGAAAAAGATCCGGAGCCGTTATTGCCTCTGAGACAGTATCCATCATCGATTAAAGGCAGAAACACTTTACAGACGCTATCGGGCGAGGCCAATAAGGCACAACAATTTTACGATTACCTTACCAATCCAGAAGTTGACATGATGAGGATTGATTTGGACATTCTCGGCGATCCATCCTACATATGCCAAGACATTTACATGCCTATACATCAGGACCGAAAAACTATTTTTGGCGTGAAAGATGAAATATACAACGATACAGCAGGTAGTTTCAACGCAGACCAATTTCAACCTATTATTTTAGTGAGATATAGATTACCAGACGATGTTGATGAAAAAGAAGGCACAATGTTTAGTGCCAAACAGCAATTCAGAGATGAAAATTTATTTTTTAATGGTCTGTATCAGGTCAACAAGATAGAATCACGGTTTGAGAATGGGCAATTCACACAGACATTGTCTTGTAGCAGATTCAATAACCAACAAGGCCAGGGCCTACCACCACTGTTGACCAATGCGTCCACATCAAGCATCACTAAGATAGAAGAGTCGGTAAACAATACAAAGACAAAAACACTGAAAGAAACAATACAAGATAACAACCCAAGATTAAAAGAATTCATGGATGATGTTGAGAAGATTAATAATGATTTCCCAACTTAATTAAAATTATGGCATACAACGATAGTAGAGGCTTTACAGACACCCAGGACAACATGAAGTCGTTCAACGAGAAATACGTTGACAACAATCCAGGTCCGTACATAGCAAGGGTAAAGGCCACCAACGATCCGCTGAGGATGGGTAGGTTGGGTGTCAACATTCCTTCCATAACATTGACCACAGATCCAAAACCCAACCAAATAGTATGGTGTCAGTACCTGTCGCCATTCTACGGTGCAAAAAGTATCAAGGCAGTGTCCAAAACTGATCCCTATGATTCAAAGGAAACGCAACACAGCTATGGCATGTGGGCGATACCACCTGACATCGACACAGACGTTTTGGTGATATTTGCCAAGGGAGAGCAGAACAACGCTAATGCATTTTGGATAGGTTGCATTCAGAAACCGCTAGTGAATCAACAGATGCCTGGCAATGGTGCTACGGAGAATACAAGGGTTGGCGCAAGGGGGACGGACTTTGGCACAACGAAACAACAGGCATATGGCACGGATTTGTTGCCTGCCGGTGAAAAGAACATGAGGATGTACAATTCAGGCGAGACACTTGAAAGCACGGCCCAATGGAAATATCCGGTCAATGAACTTTTGGCCGATCAATTGAACGACCAAGGACTGGTTCAAGATCCAATCAGGGGCACCACCACCTCGTCGGCACGTAGGGAATCTCCAAGCCAAGTTTTTGGAATGAACACGCCAGGCAGGATACGGGAGGACTCCAGAGAATTAAACATAGGATTGGACAACACAGTTGTAAAGCCCGACCGAACTGTTGGACACAGCTTTGTGCTAGACGACGGAGATGTGGAGGGAAACAATCAACTTACAAGATTGCGTACTGCATCAGGACACCAGTTGTTGATGCACGACACAGAAGGCGTGGTGTATCTTGCCAATGGTTCTGGAAAAGCATTCTTAGAAATGGAAAAAAATGGAAAGATTAACATCTATTCAGACAGAGGCATAGCCATCAGATCTGAGGGAGATTTTAATTTACACTCGGATAAAAATATAAATTTTCACGCAAAGGAAAAAATTAATTTTACAGCGGAAGAAAATGTAGTGCTCAACGCTGAAAAATATGTCTATGTGATGGGTAACTCGGGGATATTAAGTGCATCACAAAGTGGTAGTGTTAGACATTTTGCCAGGGACGGCATAACTTCATTTACAAAAGGTACACAACTCCACGGCGCCAGCGGCAGAATAGATCTCGCAGGATCACAAGTGCATTTCAATTCTGTTGGAGCAAAGTCAATTTGGGGTCCAGGTTGGTTGAAACCATCTAACAAAAAGATCGATTTAACTCCTATAAAGGTATCTGATATAGTTGCCCAACAACCGATAAAACTTGGAAAAGTGAATTTTGAAAAAACAAAAGTGAAAACTACTGTGATGGACAGTAAAACAAACAGGGTGACAGGAGCATTTGTCACGCACGAGCCTTATGATAGAACAGCATCAAAGGGCAGGGATAAGGACGATATAGCATAGAGTAAATAAAGTATATGGCATACGGAGATTCAGGATCAGGAGACTTATCAAATAAAAGCATAACCTTTAAGGGCTTTAGTTCTCGTGCGGATAAACGTAATTTTAAACTTTATGATTTTGAGGTGGCCAAGCAAGACCTTATTAACAGACTGAGCATACGTAAGGGTGAAAGGGTTGAAAATCCTGAGTTTGGCACAATAATATATGACGCAATCTTTGAGCCATTTACTGAAGCCTTAAAAGACGCTATTATTGATGATATCACTGCCAATTTAAATGCAGACCCCAGAATAGCTACTGAGGAAATACGTGTTACTGAAGCCGACAAAGGTATAGCCGTACAGGCTACTATCACATACGTTCCATTGAATATTACAGAAAAGTTGCGGTTCAATTTTGACGAAAATTCATTGTTACGCCTATCTTAATATACGCACTTAATTTAATATATAAATATCCATACAAACAGTATGGCCACTACAGATAGACAAAACAGATTATTAGTTGCGGAAGATTGGAGAAAGATCTATCAGGCATTCCAACAGGCAGATTTTAAATCTTACGATTTTGAAACCTTACGAAGGACTATGGTAGCATACCTTAAGGAGAACTATCCCGATGATTTTAATGACTTTGTGGAGAGTTCTGAGTATGTTGCTCTCATCGACCTTATTGCATACATTTCTCAGGCTTTGTCTTTCAGAGTAGATCTAAATGCAAGAGAAAATTTCCTCGAAACAGCAGAAAGAAGGAACTCTGTCCTGAGATTGGCAAGGCTTATAAATTATAATGCAACAAGAAATAAACCGGCAACTGGATTATTAAAATTAGATTCAATATCAACAACACAGGATGTCACAGATAGCACAGGCACAAATTTAGCAAATAGCACCATAATTTGGAATGACGGTGCAAATAGTAATTACAGAGAACAATTTACTGCAATTTTAAATGCGGCAAATCAAACAGGACAACTTTTTGGAAATCCAAGGGAGTCAGGATCTATCGGTGGTATATCAACAGAAGTTTATACATTAAGTTCCAACCAATTGGATCTTCCTATTTTTAAATTCCAAAAACCTGTTGGCGGAATATCTAGATCTTTTGAAATTGTTCCAAGTACCATTAATCAATCTGACAGCATATACGAATCAGATCCAGTACCAGGTACAGGACTAACCTACACTTACAGATCAGACGGCGCAGGAGACAGTTCAAACAACACAGGATTTTTCTTCCAGTTCAAGCAAGGAACACTGCAACAGATAGATTTTACAGTAGACACAGCGGTAACCAATTATGTGAAAAGTTTGAATGTTAGCAATATTAATGAAACTGATGTGTGGCTTTACAAAATAGATCAGTTTGGACAAATAGCAGAAAGATGGAGTAAGGTGCCTTCGCTTTCTGGCAACAACGCAATTTATAATTCATTATCTAAAAGTGAAAGAAATACCTACAATGTTGTAACAAAAAACAATGACGAAATTGATCTTGTGTTCGGTGACGGAAACTTTTCTAATTTACCTTTGGGAACCTTCAGAACGTATCATAGGATAAGTGACAACGCCAAATATGCAATCCAGTCAGGTGATATGGAAAACATTCAATTGGTTGTTCCGTACATCGATGCCAATGGTGCACAACAAACACTTAGCATGAGTTTGAGCCTCAAGGCCAGTGTGTACAACGCGGCGGCTACAGAGTCCAATGATACAATTAAAGAAAAAGCTTCGCAAGTATATTACTCACAAAATAGAATGATCACAGCAGAAGACTATCAAGTTGTTCCCCTTAGTGCCTCTCAAGAGATTGTAAAAGTAAGATCTGTGAATCGGTCTGCATCTGGTATATCAAGAGCAAAAGAAATCCTTGATCCAACTGGTGCGTACTCAAATGTAAGTACGTTTGCTGAGGACGGTATTCTTTATAGAGAAGAATCAACTCAGCAATTTACTTTTACATTTAATAATAGGAATGATATTCAAACCACAATCGATAGTTCAGTGGAAGCAAAATTAAAAGAGGCATACTCTAGACAATTATATTACTTGAAATATCCAACTAAAGATGTTAGCACTCTTTCGACAACGTGGAATTCTACTACTACATCAACAAACACTAACACTGGCTATTTTACATCAGGAGGTGCATTGGTCATTGGTGACTCTGCAACATCAAACTTAAAATTTGCAAAGCCTGGTGCGTTAATTAAATTTACATCACCGGATACTAGAAAGTTCTTAAATGGAAGTCTGGTTACATCAACCACTGAAAATGCTGAAGATAGGCTATGGGCAAAAATAGGAACAGTTGTCCTTGATGGTGCAAATGGCGGTGTAGGTAATTTAGAATCAGGAGAAGGTCCGGTCACACTAACAAATATTGTGCCAAACGGATCAGTGATAAATGCAATCATACCAAACTTTACAACATCCTTTTCTACAACATTAGAAGCGGATTTACTAGGTAGGATTGAAGGATACGAAGAATTTGGATTGAGATATGACGTTGACAGCGAGTCATGGAAGGTGATTACCGCAACAAATCTTAGTACGAGTTCTGTGTTCAGTCTTTCTAACACAGGTGACACATCTGGTGGTAATCTCGATGCCAGTTGGTGGTTTAAATTTACTAACGATGGAAACACTTACACAGTACAATACAGGCAACTAGATTACATATTTGAATCAGAAGGACAAAACAAATTTCACTATGATGTAGAAGAAAAAATATTTGATTACACCACAGGCAAAACGGTGAAAGATCTTGTAAAAGTTTTGAAGACTAATAGCCTAGTATCAACAGGAAATAGCATAGGTTACCCTGTTACATGGCAGGTGGTTAATACCGTGACGGAGGCAGACGGTTTTCAGGATAACAGGAAGGTAAAAGTTGGCTTCTTTGATGATGATGACGATGGAGTTGTTGACAATCCGGAAATATTTGACATAATTGTAGAGCCTACTTTATCAGAATCAACAAAATTTGTGTTCTTTGAGAAGTATACATCGTATGACACAATAGAGAGGTTTAGACCATATGCCGCTACTAACTTTGTTGTCACAGAAAATGAAACAAGCATAGATCTAAACGCTACCAGTTACACAGATGGACAATTATTTTATTTCTATGCATCGGACGAGGATGTGATCAAAAAATATACAAAGGATACTAATACACTTGCAACTACCACCGATTACAGAGCAAGGAGAGGCAGAAGTTCTTTGAATTTTCAATATAAACATCATGCAGGACAGGAAACGAGGATTGATCCTAGTGTATCTAACATTATTGATGTCTATCTTTTAGAAAGAACTTATGACAATCTTTACAGGATATATCTGCAAGACGGAGGCACACAACCTAGTGTGTCGACACCAGATCAGTTGAGAATTGCATATTCTGGTGTGTTAAATCCTTTGAAATCATTATCCGATCAAATTATCTATCATCCTGTAAAGTATAAAGTGTTGTTTGGGAATAATGCAGAGGAACAATTACAAGCCACTTTCAAAGTAGTAAAAAATCCAAAAACAAATATATCAGATGCAGTGATAAAAACAAGAGTCATTGCCGCTATAAACGAATTTTTTGCTTTGGATAATTGGGACTTTGGAGATACTTTTTATTTTACAGAATTAGCCGCATACATACACAATGAACTAGCACCAGACCTATTGACAGCAGTTATTGTGCCAAACCAATCTGGACAAAGTTTTGGGTCTTTGTTCCAGATAAATTCAGCGGCAGACGAAATTTTCATCAGTGGGGCCACCGTTGATGATGTGTCGATTATTACAGCACTAGGAGCCAATCAACTTGCGGCTTCTGGAAGCGTAGTGACGTCAACATCAACTGCCACTACAAATACTACAAGCACCACATCAGGATCAGCAGTGTCAGGCTCTACTACAACAGGTTCCGGTTCAAGCACCGGCAGTAGTGGGTCAGGATACTAATGGCAGATCAACCAACTAACTCATTAACTAATAACGAAGTTGTTAAACAAGGCAATAACGAATATAGGCGTACTGTACAGTATCTTCCTGCCTTTTACAGAACAGATAGTAACCAACGTTTTCTATCAAGTACAATCGATCCTTTAGTACAAAAAGGTTCTTTAGAGAGACTAGATGGCTTCATTGGAAAACAAGATGCTTTCACTAGAGGCGTAAACGATAGATATCTTCCAGCAACTAGTTCAGACAGGTTTGCATATCAGCTAGAACCTACAGTAACATATACAGACAGAGATACGACTTCAATCAATCCTGAAGATCAAGTAAAGTTCACAGGAACATATGATGATTACATTAATCAAATAAAGTACATAGGTGGTGACACTAGCAATCATGACAGGTTAAACAAGGAAACTGTATATTCTTGGAATCCTGCAATTGACTATGACAAGTTGGTAAACTATAGGGAATACTATTGGATGCCAGATGGACCACCATCCTTAGAAATTGATAGCGTTGGGCCATCGGCAGTGTATGAATACGCAGTAAAAAATTTAGAAAAAGGTGCCTACAATTTTACACACAGGCCAGGTGTTAACAATCCTATCCTGACTTTGTATAGGGGCAACACATACAAATTTAATGTCAATGCCAAAGGTCATCCTTTCTGGATAATGACCGAACCATACAAAAGCAAACTGGCAGAAGATGGATCTACGTCAACTCTTTTCAACACAGGTGTCACAAATAATGGAACTGACTATGGCACAGTGACATTTACGGTGCCAACAACAGGTGCACCCGACACACTTTATTATCAATGTGGTAATCATGACGCAATGTATGGCATATTACAGATCAGAGACATAACCACTACGACAAAACTTAATGTAGATAATGATTTGATAGGAGTAAAAAATTTCAGCCTTAGGACCTTAGATTTATCCAACGGAATGAAGGTCAAGTTTAAGACTGCCCTAGTTGACACATCATACCAAAGCAAAGAATATTATGTTGAAGGAGTTGGAGATGCAATCACCTTGACCAATGTTGACGATCTTATCACTCCAGGCAGTTATGCGACGGAGTCAACAATATTATACGACACTGTTGCATATGACTCTAGACCCTATGCCAAAGCATATTACACACCCGAGACCCTCGACTACATAACAATAAAAAGAGATTCAAGAGATCAAAATGCTTGGTCAAGATATAATAGGTGGTTTCACAAGGCGGTAATCGAAGAGACAGCAAGGATCGGAGGTTACACAGCTAACCTAGATGAAGATAATAGAGCGAAGAGACCGATTATTGAATTCGATTCTGGGTTGGCCCTGTACAACCACGGCACAGTTGCAAAGAGATCTGTTACACTTTATGACACAGTAACCACTGACGCATTCAGTGACGTAGTGTTACAAACAGGATATATTATTGATGGGTTGGCTCTCGCAGAAGGCATGAGAATTATATTTGCCGCTGATACTGACCCAACCGTACGTGGAAAAATATACAAAGTAAGTTTTGCAAATGCCGGTGATAGCTCTCAGGTAATATCATTGACGCAAGAGTCAGATGGTGTTCCGTCCGCCAGTGATAGCGTTTTTATAGAGTTTGGCACGACCAATCAAGGAAAAACTTTTTATTATGACACGACCACGACGTCTTGGAAGGAAGCTCAGCAGAAGACAGGAGTTAACCAACAGCCTTTGTTTGGAATGTTTGACAACTCTCATGTGTCATTAGATGATGCCACAACTTATCCTAATTCATCTTTCACAGGTGCTAAGGTATTTGCCTTTGCAACATCTGACAGTGCAACTGAAGATACAGTTTTAGGTATAAAAGTGAAATACAACACCATAAACAATGTTGGAGATATAGTCTTTGAGTCAGATCACACCTCCGGCACTTTCACATATAAGAGTGGCAAGACCACAATAACAAAAAATTTAGCAGAGGCCCATTTACATTACACCACAGGTGCCAGCACACATAATAGTAGGAACGCTTGGATTAAACGTACGGCCGAAAGCAAACAACGTGTGTTGCGAACATTTGTCGCAGACGCCACTGAGAAACAGTTATTTCCTATAGACTTCTATAAATCATCTGCTGACTTGACGGACCTCGAAGTATCAGTAGTAGTAAATGGAGTAAGGAAAACATTAACAACAGATTATACCCTAGTGGATGGAACAACAAACAGGTATGTGAAATTTAACAAAGCACTTTCAGTAAATGATAGAGTGAGAATAGCAGGTTACAGCAGTGCCGACAAAGTAGACGGTAAAGGTATATACGAGGTTCCCGAAAACTTATCTATCAACACACTGAACCAGCAGTTAGGCACTTTTACATTTGGACAGCTACTAAATCACGTCAAAGATATTTTTGAAAAAAATTCTGATGTGACGGGTGCAGTGCCTGGTTCATCTAATTTGAGAGATAAGCCTGACGCAAGGTTGAAAGGTGGTAGCATACAACAGCATGAAGGGCCATTACTGCCGGCAATATTTTCTCTCATAGATCAAGACTCGAACGCAATCACGGCAATAGACTATGCAAGTCAGGAGTATGAAAAATGGTATAATGCTTTTTTAACACACGCTACAGGATCTGCGTACGAAGGAGTACCAGCCGACAGAGTCGATGAAATTGTTGCCGCAATAACTCCTGGCCGTAATAGTTCTTTTCCTTTTTACTATGAGGACATGATAGGATGGGGAGAAAACGTTTCAACAAGATCATACACGGTAATGGGGGCATCGCAGAAAGATTACGCTTTAGATACACAACACGACATCACAAAAGCAAGTAACAGGGCGGTGTATGTATACCTGAATGGTGAACAGTTGTTGTTAGGGGACGACTACACTTTCAGCACTACAGATGACAGCGTAAACATAAGCAAGACACTTGCAGAAGGTGATAAGATTGTAATCAAAGACTACGATGATACGACTGGTAGTTACATGCCACCTTCGCCCACAAAACTAGGAATGTATCCAAAATACAAACCTGAACAATTTACAGATACCACTTTTATCACAGACACAGCCGTGATAAGAAAACACGATGGATCGATTATCAAAGCATATGGCGATGAACGTGATGCTTTAATAATGGAACTTGAAAAAAGGATTTACAATAACCTTAAGACTTCTTATGACTCTAGTTTGCTTGACATTAGTGATGTGTCACCTAGTGGTTTCACTTCTACAGAATATACAATAAATGAAGTTGATAACATCATGGCACCTGACTTTTACAAATGGGCAGGAAGAAACAATGTGCAATACATCAATAACACCGCGTTCACAGAAGGATCGCCATTCACATACAACTTTGCAAGATCAACAAGTACTTTGACAAACGAAAAACTACCAGGTCACTGGAGAGGCATCTACAAATATTTTTATGACACAGACGCTCCACACATTAGGCCATGGGAGATGCTGGGAAATTCAGAGAAACCATCAGATTGGGAAACACTTTATGGCCCTGCGCCTTACACTTCTGCTAACGATGTCTTATGGACGGCCATAGAAACACAGACTGGCAGATATGGAAAACCATTGATCAAAAGTTATTTGCCTGTTGATGCATCCGGAAATCTACTTGATCCTTTACAGGCAGGTCTGGTCTCAGACTTTGACATACAAGGAAGACAAAATGCATGGAAGTTTGG
>MDSV01120388.1_pt1 | contig 12558 bp, 15 predicted proteins | sample 810851 | NCBI WGS metagenome assembly MDSV01 (sample SAMN05326640, study PRJNA326480) | marine metagenome | isolation source: seawater | place: Atlantic Ocean: North East | collected 2012
ATGTGAATGAAAAAGGTTGGGTAAACTTTCCTGATTATCAAGGTAGGATTTGGAGAAATCGTCCAAACATATTATGGAAGAATAAAGTACATGAAGTCCTAACAGGCTATCAAGAACATACTTATTTACCAGCAGAAGAGCAATTTTCATTCTATCATCCCAAAACAATAGATAGACAAGAAAAACAAAATGAGTTTTACGATACGATATGATTTTTTGGAGAATATTAGATAACAAAGTTTATTCAATAAAAGAAACAAATAATCTTGGTTTTGAAAAATCAGAAGGATTAAGAATACCAGATGATTATCTAAATGAACAGAAATTTGTAGTTATGAGAACCGCTCATGGAATAGGTGATTGGGGAATTATATCTGCAATGCCAAGATTACTAAAACAAAAATATCCAAATTGTAAAGTTTATGTACCAACAAGGAATATGATAGGTAAACTTTTAGGTGTTTATCATAATAATTCTCATATTGTTTTTGATAATAATCTATATGTTGATGAATTTATAGATGAGATTGAGGGAGAAATATTTCATGATCATTATAGGATATATGATAATGATAATATTGATACACCATTATTGAAACAGATATTAAAGTTTTGGCAGTTTTCTAATGAAGAAATGAAAGATTGTCAACCTGAAATGTATTGGGGTGATGAAGAAAAAGAATTAGGTGATGCAATAATAAAAGAATATGTAGGTGACAAGGAATTTGGTTGTCTTTTAGTATCAGATAGATTTGGAACACAAATGGGAAAACATCATCAAGAGAGTTTTGATAAAGATAGACAAGTTATGACAAATGTTTTAAAAGACAATGATGTTCCATATTTTTATTGGTCATCGAAACCATTGTCAGAAACACCTTTTAATTTTATTGACAAGGTATTTGATATGAGGCATGTTGATTTGAGAGTTCAATTGTATATTAAATCTAAAGCTAAGTTAAACATAGCCAATCAATGTGGAACAAATCATTTGATAGTTAGATATTCAGATTCTTATGAATCAGTTAGACAATATCCATTAGGGATGAATTTTGTGGAAGAGGTGAATTATATTTAATGAGTAAAAAAGTAATTTATACATCGGTATTTGGAAATTATGATAACATCAATAAACCAAATTTATCAGAAAAATGGAATTGGAAAGTATTTAATGAACAAAATAGTTTAACTCTTTATTCTGATAATAATAGAAATGCAAAAAGATTTAAAGTTTTACCTCATAGATATTTGAAAGATTATGAATATAGTATTTATGTGGATGGAAATTTTATACTAACTGGTGATGCGGATGAGTTAATTGAAAAATATTTAAGTGATGCTGATATAGCATTTTTCGACCACAATCAAACAGGGTTAGACGCTAGAGATTGTGTTTATGAAGAAGTACAAGCGATGAATTATTTTGGAAACAGAAACACATCAGAGTGTTCTAAACCTGAAAAAACTCCTTTTGATTGTGATGGCAGATGTAGAACCTGGGATTTATATCATCATTATAAAGATAATATGAAAGTAATTGAAAAACAAATAAATAAGTATTACAATGAGGGGTATCCTAAAAACAATGGTTTAATATGTGGTGGTGTAATTTTAAGAAGACACAATCATCCAAATGTAATAGATACTATGGAGGATTGGTGGACGGAAATAAAATATAATAGTAAAAGAGACCAACTTAGTTTTAATTATGTAGCTTGGAAAAATAATTTAAAATTTAACTATATACAAGGTGATATAAGAAAAAATAAATATTTTACCAACACTGGTGCTCATGTTGGAAAAGTAAAAAAAATACAAGAATTACAAAACAAAAGATGATATACGCTGTTGATATAGATGGTACAATATGTACTGATACAAAGGGTAACTATGTTAAATGTAAACCTTATGTAAGTGTTATTGAAAAGATAAATGAAATGTATGATGATGGAGACACTATAATTTTATTTACAGCTAGAGGCACAACCTCAGGTAGAGATTTGTATGATTTTACAAAAAAACAAGTAGAATCTTGGAATTTAAAATTTCATCAATTAATATTAGGAAAACCACATTTTGACATTCTAATAGATGATAAAGCTATTAACAATAAGGAATGGTATAAAAACAATAAAATAAGGATAGAAGATGAATAAAAAAATTATATTAGCTGCAGATCATAATGGAATAGAATTAAAAAAATACTTATATGATTATTTAAAAAAAAGTGGATATAATTGTATCGATTTGGGTCCTCACAACAAAGACAGTGTTGATTATGTTGATTATGCATATCAATTGGGAAGTATAATTGATAGTGGTGATGCTGATTTTGGAATTTTAATATGTGGAACTGGTGTAGGAATGAGTATCGCAGTTAATAGATTTGAACATGTACGAGGTTCATTGGTTCATAATTTAGAAACAGCTTCATTGACACGAGAACACAATAATTCAAATGTGATATGTCTTGGTTCTTGGATAACTAATAAGGAAGAAACAAAAAAAATTATTGATGATTATTTAAATACACCATATGGTGAAGGTAGGCATGTTAAAAGAATTGAAAAAGTATCAGTAGATAAACCAAAGAAAATAGTTTTCACAAATGGATGTTTTGATATTTTACATACAGGACATATTCAATTGTTGAAATTTTCTAAAAGATTTGGTGATAAGTTAGTTGTCGCTATCAATTCTGATGACTCAATAACAAAATTAAAAGGTTGGGATAGACCAATAAATACTCAATTAGATAGAAAAGCCCTATTGGAATCTATAACTGAAGTTGATGAGGTTGTTATTTTTGATGAGTTATCTCCAGATAATATTCGCAATAAGATAAATCCTGATGTCATTGTTAGGGGTGGTGAATTTACAATAGATGAAATAAGACAGAGAGATAATGTTCCCGATGATGTGGTTATTAAGATTTTCCCAATAGTAGAAAATAAATCAACAACTAATGTAATTGATAAAATTAAAAAATTATGATTATAAATAAAAAAGTTTTAGTTATCGGAGATTTAATTATTGATTCATCAAAATATGGTGAAGCTGTTGGTTTGTCTTTAGAATCACCTACAATGAAAGCGAAATTGACAAAATCAGATATGGTATTTGGTGGTTCTGCAAATGTTGTTAATAATTTAGTTGAACTTGGTGCTGAAGTTTCTTATATGACTTTACTTGGAAATGATAAATCAACAATCATACCTGAAGAAGATATTTCTAATTTTACAAAAAATTTACAATCATTCATTCCAATAACAGAAGATAGAAAAAATACTATTAAAGAAAGATTTTGGATTGAAAAAGGTAATCAATTATATAAATATTTCCAATTGGATGTTGTTGATAATAAACCGATGAGTGATGAATCATCTAAAGAAATTTTTGATACTTTTGAAGAATGTAAACCTGTGATTGATTTTGATGTGATTCTATTAATTGATTATGGACACGGATTGTTTACAAAAGATTTCACAAAAAAGATTGTATCTTTATTTAAGAAATGGAATATACCAACTATAGCGAGTTCTCAAATATCAAATTGGGGTGACAAGTTACCAAACCACATTAATTTTGATGGAGTTGATTTAATTGTAATGAATAGTAAAGAGGCTGAACATAATAAAGATATAAACTTTGAATCAGATATTTGTGTAACAAAAGGCGAAAAAGGTTCACAGATAAATGAAATATTTGTTAAATCTGAAAAGGTAAAAGAAGTTGATTCTTGTGGAGCTGGAGATAGTTTTATTTCTTGTTTGGCTCTTACGGATTGGGTTTTCTTTCCTGAAGAATCTTTACAGATAAGTAATCGTTGGGCAAGTTTAGCAGTTCAAGAAGTTGGGACAGCAGTTCCAAAATTAGAGGATTTGATACTTGATTAAAAGAGAAATAATAAACGCTTATAAAAGAATAGTTGATGAAGGCTTGGTTATTCTAACTTGGGGTAATGTAAGTTGTAGAGAAAATGATAATATATTCATAACACCATCTGGAGTTTCATTAAATGAATTAAGTGAATCTAAAATTGTTAAAGTTAATATGGATGGAACTTACGATAAATCACAACTAAAACCATCAGTTGATACGGATATACATTTAGAGATTTATAATAATTTTAAGGAGGTTGGGTGTGTTATACATACTCATTCACAATATGCAACATCATTCGCACAAGCTAAACAATCAATACCTTGTTTGGGAACAACACATGCTGATTATTTTTATGGTGACATTCCTGTAGTAGATGATTTAACTGAATATGAAATACACAATGATTTTGAAAAAAATATAGGAAAAAAAGTAGTTGACTTTTATGCAAAAAATGTTGTAAATTATTTAGAGATGAAAGCTGTATTGTTACCAAATCATGGTTCTTTAGTTTGGGGTAAAACAATCAATGAAGCTGTAGAAAATGCTATTGTGTTAGAAGAGATAGCTAAAATGACATATAGAAGTTTAAATTTGATTAATATTAAAAACAATGGTCAAATGGATAAAAATTTATTAGATAAACATTTTTTGAGAAAACACGGAGATAAAAAATACTATGGACAAAAATAAAGAAATAAAATATGGTATAACAGAAGTTCCACCAATTGATAAGCCAATTAAATATATTGAAAAATATTGGGGAAATATGACTACATTATTTGAAACTGATGATTACAGTGTTAAAAAGATTTTTATGAAAAAGGATACTCAAAGTAGTATGGAATTTCATATTAAAAAAGTAGAATCTTATTATATAGATTCTGGTAAATTAAAAGTTGGATTAAGAGTTGGTAGAGGTGAAAATAAATCTGTTATCTTGGAAAAAGGTGATGTATTTCACATTCAACCAGGTTTAGTTCATATGAGAATGGCATTGGAAGACACAATAATAATTGAAGCTTCAACAAAAGATGATGATGGAGATTCACATCTAATTGAAGATGGAAAAACATATATATTTAAGGAGACAGAATAATGAAATTTTTTATAGATACAGCTAATTTAGAACAGATAGAAGATGTTTTACAAAAAGGATTTGTTAGTGGGATAACTACAAACCCATCAATATTAGCAAAAGAACCTAAATCAGATTTTGTAGGACATATCAAAAAGATAGTTAACTTATGTAATGAATATAAAAAAGTTCCATTGAGTGTGGAAGTTTTTGCAACTACACCTGATAGTATGTATAAACAAGCTTGTGAACTTTATGAAGATATTAATTATGATTTACTAAATATTAAAGTACCTGTTGGTTATAATGAGTTAGAAGTTGTTCATAAGTTAAGCGAACAAGATATACCAGTAAATGTGACTTGTTGTTTTACTGAAGCACAACTTGAATTAGCTGCACTTGCTGGTGGTAGATATGTATCACTATTTTTTAATAGATTACTTGATGTGGGGGGAAATCCATTAGAAGTTTTAAAAAATACAAGAACTAATTTTGATAAAAATGAAATTGATTCCGAAATAATAGTTGGTAGTATAAGAAAATCAGAAGATGTACTTGAGTCTTGGAGAGCTGGTGGTCACATAGTAACTGCTGGAACAAATCTATTTCCTGGAATGTTACAACACCCATCAACAGATAAATCTTTACAAGGATTTTTAGATGATTTCAAAGATTGGATAGAATAGTAATTTATGAAAGTTTGTAAGGAGTTTAAAGGTGATAGACCCTGTAAATATTATTGGACAGATAAAAATCACAATTGTAAAGACTCTAACAGTTCAAATTATAAAGAATATTCTCATAGGATATTATTAATAAAGTTAGATGCGTTGGGTGATGTAATTAGATGTACACCATTAGCTGAAGGTATCAAGAAAAAATATCCAGATTGTCAATTAATTTGGTTAACTCAAACTGAATCAATGTTTTTCTTAAAAAATAATAAGTTAATTGATAAGATTATTCCATATAATGATGAAAATGTTAGAATATTACAATGTCAAAAATTTGATATGATTATAAATTTAGATAAAGATATTAAAGCGACATCAATGATGACACTTTTTAATTCTGATGATAAACGGGGTTATGGTTTGTCATCTGATGGTTTTCCGATTCCTTTAAATGTAGAAACAGAATATCACTATGAAATTTGTTTAGACAATTGGGGCTCTAAATTAAAAAATAAAAAAACATATATTGAGATGATGTTTGAATGTTCTAAATTAAAATATAAAAATGAAAAACCTGTTGTATATTTTGATGAAAAAAAAGTAGAAAATTTTAAAGAAAAGTTTTTTAAAGAAAATAATATAAAAGTTAATAACAAATTAATTATTTTAAATACAGGTTGTGGTCCTGTCTATCCACATAAAAAATGGACATATGAAGGATATAAAGATTTAATTGGATATTTGCTTAAAGATGATAACTTAAAAATAATATTAACTGGTTCTACAAGTGAAGAAAACAGAAATGAATTACTTTATAATGAATATAAATCATTAAATTTAATTAACACTACAAGTAAGTATTCAATAGAAGAATTTTGTTATTTGGTTGGTATCTCAGATTTGGTAGTCACTGGAGATACAATGGCTTTACATTTAGGTATTTCTTTGGATAAAAAAATTGTCACTTTTTTTGGTTCTACACCACATCAAGAAACAGATTTATTTGGTTTAGGTAAAAAATTTGTGAGGGAAGAACTTGACTGTCTTTCTTGTCATGATCAATTTGAATGTCCATTTGATGGAAAATGTATGCAGTTAATAAGTTCAGACGAAGTTTTTCAATCAGTTAAAAAATTAATTTAATGTTTTATAAAATAATATATATTTATATATACAACTAAGAGGTTATATGGAATTAGAAATAATATTTTCAGAGTTTGGTAAAAACAGACAAAACAATAATAAATTAGAATTTTCAGAGATGGGTAGATTAGATCCAACCTATAGTTCTGTTAAACAATACTTTCCAAATGCAAAATTAACTTGTTATACTGATTGTCCAGAAATAGGAAAAGCTTATCCCGATGTTGAAATTGTAGAAGTAGATGGTAGTTTGTTTTCAAAAGACCATCCATATTGGGGCTGGTTTTGTTGTGATTATCATCAAATATATGGTTTATTAAATTCAAAAGCTGATGTAGCTATATCGATGGATTCTGATTTGATGTTTGTATCTGATGAGGTTAAAACATTAATTCCGATTACAAAAAAATTCGGAGTATGTGTTCCAACAAATGAACGACAATTAGTGAAAGTAGATTCAATTCACACTCGTGGAAATAATGGTGATTATCATATAGGTGAAGATAAAAGTAATGGTAATATTTTAACATATGATTTATGGTGGACAAGTTTTGATACAAAAAATCATAGAGGTAGAAAATATTTAGAAGAAGTTTTATCTCAAATGAGTAAAAAACATCCAAATGTTAGAGCACCATTACATATGAGTCGCGGAGCTTGGGAGTCAGGTGTGAACCCCTATTCAATGCCTGTACAATGGGGTGTAGGTGGTGGTCATGTTGGTTGTGGTAATGAGATAATTTTACATGTAGGTCATTTAAAAGTTCAAGATTATTATCTTGAAGAAAGGATAGGAGGTTAATATGAAGATAGTTGGTTTTCACAGTGGACACGATTCTGCTTATAGTATTTTAGAAAATGGTATTCCAATTGTACATAATGAGTTAGAAAGATTTAACAGAAGAAAAAATTCAGTAGCAAATTCAATACAATTCTTTTTAGATAATGAGGAAGAGTTTAAAGACATAAAATATATGACTACTCATAGGACTGGTGGTATGTCTAATAATGGATATATGGATTCATTTAATAAATGTCAAAAAATAGTTGAAGATAATGGTGGGGGGTTGTATATCATCGGACATCATCAATCACACGCAGCAAATTCTTTTTTTACAAGTGATATGGAAGAAGCTTTAATTGTAACGATTGATGGTGGTGGATTAGATTATACGGATGGAAGTTTACATTCGAAGGCGAGTATCGACAAGTTTCCATTTGATAATAAAACATTTAGAACATGCACTACTGTTTGGTATGGAAAAGATAACAAAATACAACCTATCGATTTTATTGAGGGTGGTTATTTAAATTTAGGTTTTTATTGGGCCTTGTGTACCAAGAAAATATTTGGTTTAGGTACTTGGAGAGATCCAAGAGGAGACCAAGCTGGAACTGTAATGGGTATGGCTGCGTTAGGAAATCCAGATAAATATTTAAATCATTTTGTTAATGTTTCAGATTCTACATATAACAAGTTGAGTGGTGAGGCTAAGTATCAACCAATTGACATTGAATTTCTAATAGAAGAAGCTAACAAGTCAGAACAAAACAAGTTTGACATAGCAGCTTCTTTACAGAAAAAAACAGAAGAATGTATTCGTCAATTGTTGATACCACTTATAAAAGAATATAAGGTTAAAAACTTATGTTTATCGGGGGGTGTTAGTTTGAATTGTGTCGCTGTTGGTAAAATGTTAGACTGGTTTCCTGGAATCAACATATTTTGTGACCCAATACCATATGATGCTGGTTTATCATTGGGCTCATCAAGATATTTATATCATCATATTCTTGACAATCCTAGAATTTATAATAATCCGCAAAATAAAAGTTCATATTTAGGTTACACCTATAAAAAGAAAGATATTGATTTAGTTTTAGAACAACACAAAGACACTATTGATATTAAAAAGGTTGATGATGATTTTGTTGTTGATAAGATGATTGATAAACACATTATATCGATATTTGGTGGTGGTTCGGAATCTGGAAGGAGAGCTTTAGGTAACAGAAGTATTGTAGCAGACCCAAGACATGCTGAGACAAAGGATATTGTTAATGAAAGAGTCAAACATAGACAATGGTTTAGACCATTTGCTCCTTCGGTAATGAGAGAGCATGTAACTGATTGGTTTGAACATGATGTTGATAGTCCTTATATGTCTGTTTGTCTCAAATTTAAAGAAGATATGAAAGACAAAGTACCAGCAGTTTTACACTTTGATGGAACTGCTAGATTACAAACTGTTTCAGAAGAAAATAATGAATGGTATTATAATTTTATTAAAAAATTTAAGGATAAAACAGGAGTTCCTATTATATTAAACACAAGTTTTAATGATAGAGAACCTATTGTTGAAACACCCGAACATGCTATAAATTGTTTTTTGAGAACAAATATAGATTATTTATATTTTAGAGATTATAAATTATTGATAAGTAAAACTAAATAATGAAAATAGCTGTAATAACAAGTATGTATGGTAGTAATAGTGATTTAAGGTCTCTTACCAATGAAGAAAAATCATATGATGTGGATTACTTTGCATTTGTAGATAGAGAACACGAAACTACAAGTGGGTGGAATAAGATTGTTTCTAAAAATCATTCCATTGTAGACTCTAAATGGGGTTACAGAAGAAATGCAAAAATATTCAAAGTTTTACCTGAATTATTTTTACCACAATACGATGTCTATATATGGGTTGATTCAGAACTTCAGATAAAAAAAGATCCAAATATTATTTGTAAAACTTATTTAAAAGATAATGATTTAGCTATTTTTAATCATTCACAAAGAAATTGTGTGTACGATGAGGGTGAGATAATTAAAAAATTAGGATGGGAACATAGTGAAACATTGGAAACACAATTTAAATTTTATGAATCAAATAACTTTCCTAAAAATTTTGGATTATATGAGATGACATCTTATATAAAAAGAAAAAATGATGTAACAAAAGCTATGGGAACAATGTGGTGGGAACTTATCTGTAAATTCAGCTCAAGAGACCAATTGAGTTTCCCATATGTAATTTGGAAATTACAAAAAGAATTAAAAATATCTATTTTACCTGGAATGGTTAGGGAAGTTAATGATTTTTTTTACTTAGCTTATAAAGAATTAAATTATAATTTTAAAGGGAGATGGTAATATGTGTAGTATATTGTGTTCAAATCTAATCAAAGACGATTATGATAAATACAATTTTTATTTAGAAAAAAGAGGACCCGATTCTACAAATACAATTAAGATAGGTGACTATACATTTCTTCATAATTTGTTAAGTATGACGGGTGATTTTGTAACTCAACCTTTTGTTGAGAATGATATAATATGCTTATATAATGGTGAAATCTATAACTATAAAGATTATGGTAGTTTTAAAAGTGATGGTGAATGTTTAATACCAATGTATAAAGAGTTTGGTGATAAGTTTATAAAAAAATTAATAGGTGAATTTGCTATAATTTTATTTGACTTAAAAAATGAAAAACTTATTATATCAAGTGATATATTTAAAACTAAACCCTTGTTTTATTCTACAGATGAAGGTAATTTTGGTTGTAGTACTTTTTGTACACCATTAGAAGAAGCTGGACATAAAAATGTTATCAAAATGCCACCAAATACCACAAGAGTTTTTGACTTAAAAAGTTTAGAATTGATAGAAGAAAACAGTGTCTATGACTTTGATTTAAATCAACATAAGGATACATTTGATGATTGGAATATAGCATTTAAAAATTCCATAAAAAGAAGGACACAAGATTTTAGTAGAAAAATATTTATAGGATTGAGTAGTGGTTATGACAGTGGTGGAATCTGTTTAGAACTTTTAAATCAAAATATACCATTCAAAGCATATTCAGTAGTTGGAACTGAAAACGATGAAATATTTAATTATCGTTGGAAATGTATAGAAAATTCTAATATTTCAACATATGAAAAATTACATAAATCTGATGACTTATACAATAAACATCATAAATATGTTCTAGAAAATGTAGAAAAATTTCAATATACAATTGACTCTGTTTGTCCATATACAAATCAAAAGACATATACTGAGTATTGGAATATGTCTGATGATTATGGTGCTAAGTGGTTATCTTATGTTTGTAGTCACGCTAAAAATGATGATAGAAAAATGTATTTATCTGGTATGGGAGCTGATGAATTATTTTCTGATTATGGATTTAGGGGAACACGATTTATGAAACATAGTAATTTTGGTGGTAATTTTCCTGATGATTTAAAATCTATATTTCCCTGGAATAGTTTTTATGGTAGCTCAATGGAATCTTATCTAGCTAAAGAGGAGTATATAGGTGGTTCATATGGTTTAGAAGCTCGTTATCCTTATTTAGATGTAGATGTAGTACAAGAATTTTTATGGTTATCACCAGAATTAAAAAATTCAGTTTATAAATCAGTAATTGATAATTATTTAGAAGAACATAACTTTCCTTTTTGTAAGGGTGAAAAGAGAGGATTTTAATATGAAAAATATTCTTGTAACAGGCTGTAGTTGGGTTCAGAGAATGGAGAATCATAATAAAAAAAATATTAATAATAGATTTAATTTTGAATATTTGTCTTATGGAGGTCAGGGACTTTGGAAGATAGAAAAAATATTAAAAAAGTTTAATATTTCTGAAGAATACGATACTGTCGTTGTTCAACTACCAACACCTATCAGAAATAAAATAGATAATAATAACACAACAGAACTTTTCTGTAATTTTGTTGACTCTTTTAATAGTGATAAAGAAGAAAAGAAAGCTGCTAAAGAAATGTTAGACAAATATAAACAAAAAATTATAGAGATTAACAAATTACACAAAAATGTGGTTTTCTTTTTGTATAATGTAGGTGGGTATCCGTTTAGACACCCATATGATTTCGGAAAAAACATTGATTCAAAAATTATAAATTTTTTAAAAGATAATGATTTGAATCACATCTACTTATCATTTGAAGGAAAAAAAGGATACGCTATAAAAGAAGAAAACAATATGGATAAAGAGTTTTGGAGTTATTATTATGAAAATTGGCCCGTTGGATTAAAGGGAGATTATAATAAAAAATCATCATTAATAGGAGCACCTGAAGTTTTAATCCAAGACCCACATCCATCACAGAAAGCTGACATAGAAGCATTAAATAAATTGCGTTTATATATTGGAGATAAATAATGAATATTTTTAAATTAATAATAGATAAGATTAAGAACTGGAATAAAATTCGTAAATTTAAAAAGAAAATGAAAAATGTAAATAACAAAGATCATTTTATTTACAAGTAAAGGAAATTTATGAGAAGAAATAAAACAGCAGTAATAGTTGAAACACGAAAACATAAAGCTTTAGAGTTTGTTTTAAATAATGTAGCTACTAACCTAAATGATGACTGGGGTATTCAAATATTCTATGGTAGAGGTAATGACGAATATATTAAAAATATAATTACAAAAAATAACTTGGAAAATCGAATTTTTTGTAGTAAATTAGATGTAGATGAATTACCTCACGATGATTATGTAAAGTTATTTTCATCTGCAGATTTTTGGAATACTTGTTTAGGTGAAACTATTTTAATTTTTCAAGTTGATTCTATGTTATGTCCAAATTCAGAATTTGATATTTCTGATTTTGAACATTTTGATTATATAGGTGGTTATTGGGGAAATACAGAATATCCACTAGATGAGGAGTATCCAGTAGTGATGAATGGTGGACTTTCAATAAGAAAAAAACAATTTATGTTGGATATTA
>MDSV01217745.1_pt1 | contig 12558 bp, 13 predicted proteins | sample 810851 | NCBI WGS metagenome assembly MDSV01 (sample SAMN05326640, study PRJNA326480) | marine metagenome | isolation source: seawater | place: Atlantic Ocean: North East | collected 2012
AACAATTTATATTATTGATGTTGCTCAGGGTGCCGACATTCCAAGAAAAAAAGCCCCAGCGATAAAAAAATCTGATTTACTAGTTATCAATAAAGTTGATCTTGCTCCTTATGTTAATGTTGATTTAGAACAAATGAAAACAGATGTAAATGAAGCGAGAAATGGTCTACCATATATTTTTGGTGAAATGAAAAATAATAATGGAATTGAAAAAATTTCTGAATTCTTAATTTCTCATGGTGGATTATAATTATTTTACTTTTTTAAATAAAATACCAAGTGTCATTAGATCAGTTAGATAGAGCAACAAACTCCTTTTCATTTGGCCCCATGTTCGAATCATGCCGTATACACAAATTTGAATTAAAAAATTAAATATAATTAATAAAATCAATATCTCCAAATGTTAAATTAAATTTTTTTTTAGAAAGATTTCTATTATTCTTATCTTCAAATGATTTTACTAAAAAATTAAATTTATTTTTAATTATAAGTTTAATTTTAACTTTATATATATTTTTCATTTTTTCATTTTTTAATAATATTAAAAAAAAGGAATTATTTTTAAATATATATTTTTTTAATTCTTTAATATCTCTGTCACTAATATTTCCAATAGTGTCCAATAAATAGCAAATTTTTATATTTTTTCTAAAACCAAACTTAATAACTGCATAAGCTTCAACCATATTATTTCTTTTAAATTCAATAATATGTAAATCCTTCATTGTAGATTCTTCATATCTCCATATTAAATATTTTTTATCTTTATAAATTGAGTAGTTTTGAAAATTAAATTTATAATTATTTAGAAAATCTCTATTAAATTTATTTACTTTATTTAAATTTAATTTTTTTTTAAAAAGAGAAAAAATTGGCAAAACTATTATTTCTGGACATAAGCCTCTTAAATAACTAAATTTTTTTAAAAAAATAGGAGTGCTTTGAGAATTTGTAAATGTAATATAATTTAAAACATTTTTATTAACATTATTTTTTTCACACTTGATAAAAATATCATTAAATAAACCTTTGCCTCTTAATTTTTTTGCTGTGATAACATTTTGAGCCATACCAAATGAAATAATTTTATTATCAATTATAATGTTAAAATTATTAATTGTGGCAATTGAAACTATATCATTTTTATATTCACTAAATACAAATGTAGAGGTAGAAAATTTTTTATTTAAATACCACCATTTTAAATAATCTGAATTTATTTTATGATTAAAGTTTTCTTCATTAATAAATTTTATAACTCTAATACAATTTTCTATATTTAAATCATTGTATAAAATATTTTTTAAATTCATAATTAATAAAGATTAAAAATATTAATTTTAGATAGTACTTCATATTCTTTAAAACAAATATTAAAAAAATCTTTTTTAATTAAGTATTTTTCTCCATATAAAGATTTTAAGTCACTACTATCTATATATGGATGAATCATTAATTCTAAAGGTTTATCAATTTTATTTACTTTTATTTTTTTAATATTTTTATAGCCTTCAATATCTAAAATATTACCAATATGATGAACAGAAGTTAAAATAGAATTTCTAAATATACTATCTTTTTTTTTTGAATATAAAACTAAATTTGTTAATATGTGTTTAAAATTTTTTTTATTGTTTGTTAAGTTTGTATAACAAGATCTTATAGATATATTATTTTTTATAAGCTCATCATAAATTGTATTAAATATAAAAGGAACTATGTGTACATGTTGGTGTGTATCTATTGTAACAGGATGTATATTATTAGTTTTTATAAATTTTAATTGTCCTTTTAATTCATTTAAAATATCTTCTTTTTTAATTTTATTAAAATAGATTTTTTTAATGAGTGTTTTTCTGTCAAAAAATTTTTTATTTTCATCTGTAAGTGTACTTTTTCCAATAATAGATAGACCTTCTGTTATATTAAAATGAAGTCCAACATTTAAGTTATTATATTTTTTACTTAAATTTAATGCTTCTTTAGTCCCTGGCATATTAACCATTAGAGATGTGTAATTTAAATTTCCAATTTCATGAATATCTATTATTGCCTTATTAACAGATTCTGTTAAACCAAAATCATCAGCACAAACTATTAAATTTTCCATTTAATTATCTATTTTTAAACATCCTATAACAACTAATATAATTGAACAAATTTTTAAAAAATATTATCTTAATCATTAAGTTAAAAAATATTATATAAAAATATATTATTAGATAGAGTGCTTATAACATCTCCTCATCAAAAAAACGATTTAAGTTAGTGTTTTTTAAATAATGCATCACAATATTAACATAATTAAACCTCTTATTTGACAGACTTTTTTAGTAAATTTTATTTGTGGTACTGATAAATCAAATAGTTCTTTTATTTTGCACTTTACTAATAGTTAATTTGCTCCTTGTTAGTGCCACTTTTTTTTTAAATTAATATATAATTATAAAATAGATTAATTTGATAATTCAGATATTTTTTTAATATGTTTTGGTTTTATTTCACAACAACCACCAATAATTGTTGCCCCTTTAGATATCATTTTCTTTGAAAAATTTAAAAACATTTCATCTGAATACTTATCTCTAGCTCCCAAAACTTCAGATGGATTTGTACCTATTTGATCATGTTGTTTTATCCACGCAGTATGAGGGAGTGGTTCACTTAATTCCCACAAGTTAGCTTTATATCCAAAGGGAATATTAAATTTTGATAATTCATCACCGACTATTTCAATTATTTCAGGTGATACACAGGAGAGTATTATACCAAGAATATTGTATTTTTTACATTCATTTACAACATCTTTTATATTTTCTCCAGAATGTAGCTTACCATTAGTTTTAGTGTGTATGCCAACCAGAGCTGGTAAATTCATTTTGTTAGTTACAGATAATGCTATTTTACATTCTCTTATACTTGATATGACATCTAGATAATAAAAATCGACATAGGACTTAAGGCATATAGCTTGATCATAAAATCCCTGTTCTATGATATTAGAATTTCTTTCATCTTTAATATACGTATCATTTTGTGCCGGTAAGCTTCCTGCAATAATAACATTTTGTTTAGATAACTCTTTTGCTTTTAAGGCTAACTCACCAGCCTTTTTATTTGCATACTCAAAGCTATCATTAACTTTATTCTCAATCATTCTTGTACGTCTTGCAGAAAAGTTATTAGTTACAATAACGTTTGCACCAGCATTAATAAAATCAAGATGAGTATCTATTACAAGTTGATGGTATTTTTCTTCCAATAAGGCAGATGCGGACCATAAAGATCCTTTTGTAATTAGTCCTTTTGATAAAAGTTCTTGTCCCATTCCTCCGTCTAGGATTTTTAGAGATTTAAATAAATTTATATCTATCATTTAATGTCAAATATTTTTCATAAAATGAACATATTTGCAACATGCATTAGACAAATATTAATATTAATTTCCATAAAAAAAGGAAAAAAAATGTCTTTATTAAAATTAAAATCAAAAACTGAACCGCTACATAAAACTAAAAATATTATAAATTACGATAATGATAATGTTAAAAATGATATCTTAGAACCTATTGAGAAAATTAAAGAAAAAAGCTCTCTAATGATAGGTGAAGGAGCCAGTATAAAAGGAGAAATTAGTGAAGAAAATGAAATTAATGTTCAAGGTATCATCGAAGGTGACATATCATGCAAGGAATTAATAGTTGGTAAGACTGGTTCTATAAAAGGTAAAATCAAAACTAATAAATTGTATGTTGAAGGAAACATAGAAGGGGAGATTAATGTTAAAGAATTGTTAAAGCTTATGTCATCAAGTTATGTATCAGGAAAAATAACTTATGGAAGTCTTCAAATAAATGAAGGTGGTAAATTAATATCACAAAGTATAGAGTTTAAAGATAAAGATATTATTCAAGAAGAATTTTCAGATTGGAAAACATTATGATGTTACTTGATTTATTAATAATTTTATGTGTAGGAATATATGTTGTTTATCAAATTTCTTGTTCTTATTAACTTTATTTTTCTTTAAAAAAACATAATTATACCTCTAAATTATCTCATTTTATTTTTATGAATAATTTGTGGCACTGATAAAGTTAATAATTGTATTTATAATCACCTTATTTTGCATTAATATCCTCCTAATTGGCGCCACAATTGGATTTCTTTAATTTAATATTTACTAACTATTTATTACAAATTATTCATATGCTAATAAATATGCAAAATGATAAAAAATAGATTTGTAAAATCAGTTGTTCTTGAAGCTAAAGGCAAGCTGTCTTTAAAAAGTTTCCCTTATCCAGAATTAAAAAAAGACTCAGCTATTATTAGAATGGAATATTCTGGTATTTGTGGAACTGATAAACATTCATTCGAAGGTTTTTTTCATCAAAAAGGAGGAAGGCCAATACCTTTGCCAGTAATCCAAGGTCATGAAAATGTTGGTATAATTGAAGAAATTAATGGTGAACTCTTAGATCATGATGGAAATAAATTACAAGTAGGTGATAGAGTTGTTCCAGCTCCTAATATTTCATGTGGTAAATGTTTTGCATGTCGAAATAATCGACCATATTATTATTGTGAATGCAAATTAGATTATGGAAATAATATAGGAGCAGGTAAGCCACCGCATATATTTGGAGGATGGAGTGAATACATGTATATTTTACCTGGTAGTCATTTATTTAAATATCCAGATACACTTGATCCAAAATTTGGTACATTTATTGAGCCTCTTTCTGTTACAGGTTGTTTAGATAAAGCTCGACAATGGTCTTCGGAATGGGAGCCGTTTAGAAGTGGTGATACAGTTGTTATTTTAGGAACAGGACCTATTGGGTTATTTCATTTAATTAAAGCACATCTCATGGGAGCGGGAAAAATTTATTCTGTTGATCCATATAAATTTAGAACATCAATTGCTGAAAAATTTGGAGCTACAGAAGTAATTATTAGCGATGACAGAGAAGAAATAAAAGATAATATAAAACGTCTAACCAATAATGTAGGAGCAGATTTAGTTGTTGATTGCTCAGGAGTTTCAGAAGGCTTTACCATTGCATTAGAATTAATCAGAGAAGGAGGTATGGTATTAGAAGTTGGTATTTTTTCCAATTCACATGATATACCTATCAATCCACATTCACATATACTTGAAAAAAGTGCTAGAGTCATAGGAATAGGTGGAGATGACATCTCTCAATATTATCCGTCTATAAAATTGCTTGAAAGAAATATTGATAAATTGCCATGGGAAAAAATTATATCGCATAATTTTAATTTGGATGATGTTCATGAAGCAATGGATGTTGCAATGAGTGATCAGTCTATGAAAGTTCTTTTAAATCCATAATTATTAATTGTTAAAGTTTAATATAGAAATTATCTATTATTAAATTAAAATAATTATTTAAATGAAAATATTGTGTTTAATTTTTATACTAATAGTTTCTTTCAATGTTTTTGCTGAAACTTATTATTGTGAATATAAGGAACTAGATAAGGTAAAAAAAATTTCTTTAGATAGAGTAACTCATTCACATTTTAAAAAATGCAATGACGATGAATGTGAAGATCAAAAATTATCAGTCATCTTTGCAGATAATAAAAATATAATTATTGGAGATATTATAAATAAAGATAACAAAGAAGAAAATTTTCTTGTATTTATAATTGATAAAAATACATATTTATTTTCTGCTGCAAAAATCAAACTTCCAAATAACAATGCAGAGAATATTTATTTTAAAGGAAAATGTTTAAGAGATTAAATTATCTAACAATTAAATAACTACTATTTTTTAAATCTGCACAATTGTCATTATTATGATTATAATAATCGTCATTATTATAATCTAAATATTCATTCCCCGATTCTTTATGTAAAATATCTTTCTTATTATCTGATACATGCAAACTACTATTATTTAAATTTTTTGAACAATTAGATGGAGCACCTAATGTATGGAGTATTTCATGTAAAATAGTTGCCTCTGCATCACCGAAAGTTAAATCATTTAAATCGTTTAAATGATCATTTTTTGTGCATGTAAATATCTTTTTATTATTTGTAAGAATTAAATCATTACCAATATATTTTTTAAAACGTGAGTAAGTATAGTAGATAGAAATTTTACCTTCAAAATCTGCTTTGCCACAAATATCATAATTTATATATTTTCTTCTTTCCCAGCCTTCAAAAAATATAATAAATTTTTTATTATCAAAGTTGTTAAATTTTTCTTTATTCAAAATAATAATATTCTTTATTTTTTCTGATATATCGATCCTTTCCGTCTTGTTTTTATTTTCTTTATTATCAAACCAATTCATTGTTTTATTTACACGTAAAAATGTAACATCTATTTGATTTTTTTTATTTAAATCAAAAAGTAATTGCTGATTTTTAGATTTCTCTAAAAACCATTTATTAATAGCTAGAAGAGATGATTCTATATTTAAATTAACATCAAATTTCCTATCTCCTCTTTCACAAGGTAGCATGAAAATAGCATGTATTTGATTATCATTTGTAATATCAAGACTATCTTTAAATGACCTTCCTTCTATATAATCATCTTCATGAGTGATTAATTCAATATCAGTATTATCATTACAAGCTTCTGGTAATGGAATTTTTGGAACTAGAAACTTCCAATCTTCATTTATAAATTGTAAATATATGACAAAACCACAAATAATAATAAAGAAACTAATCATAGGAATTAAAAAATAACGATGCATTAGAATTCTCTATACTTTAAGTTCTACTTAAAGCATCGTTTCAATAACAACTTTACCATGTGTATCGCGTGGTTGTCGTAGATATTCCCATGCATCACGATATTTTTCCATTGGATAAACTCGATCTATTGTAGGTGATATTTTTCCTTCTTTAAGGGCTTTATAAACAAAAGAAGTCCCTTTTTCTTTAAGTTCAGGTTCTTCTACATAATTAAAAAGAGAGTAGGGATGAAATGTTGCATTTGATTGAAACATATCAACTATTGGTAATTCGGGAAAAATACCATCAAGAGTTCCGTAAAAATAAATAGTTGCATCTCTTGCAAGTGCTGGACTATATTTATTTATCAAACCTTTACCAACACAATCGAATGCTGCATCAATACCTTTGCCACTTGTAATATCTTTCAAAATTTTTGCTAAATCGTCTTTGTCATTAGGAATAATTACATGAGATGCTCCAGAATTAATTAAATGATTATGATTTTTGTCAAATCTAGTTGTTGTAATCATATTAGCTCCAAACATTTTCCCTATATTTAAGGCGGCATTACCAGCAGTACTTGTTCCTGCTGTAACCAAAATATTTGTTTCTGGTGATGCCTTACAAAGTTCAACAATCGGATAATATGCTGTCATAAATTGCATCCAGACTGAAGAACTTTCGACAGCTGTAAGATTTTCTGGAGCTGGTGTTACATAACGCGCATCTATATTAACATAATCTGCGCTAGCACCTTTGTTGTAATAAAAATAGGGCAATGTACAGTAACGTGAACCAAGTTGAATATTTGTTACACCTTCACCTATTTCATCAACAATACCTGCCGCTTCCATACCTATTCTTGCTGGAAATTTTTTAAAACTAAAAGAATAATTATCAAGCATTAAGTCCATATCTCCCCAGTTAAGAGCAAATGCCTCAATTCGAAGACGTATTTCACCAGTTCCAGGTTTTTGTGGCTCACATTTCTGAAGAACTAAACCATTGAACCCTGAATAGTCGTTAATTACCCATTCTCGTGCCATATTTTTCTTTCATAAAAATAACTATTTAAATCTGTTTACAGTTATTTTTTATTAAGATGATAATCAATTTGAAACAAAAAAACAATGAATTATCAATAATTTCCGCTTGTAGTTTATTATAATCTTTAAAAAAACTACTCAATATTAATAAAAAATACTATGTTTAATTATGAAAAAAATCAAATGTGTATCTATATAGATATTTTTTATAAATGAATTCTGAATTTCCAAAAAATCCTTTTCCAATAGTTAATCCTGAAGATTTTGATAAAAATACAAAGAAAAAATTTTCTGAAGATTATGTTGAAGAAAATCTCAGATCTCAAGGCTGGAATGTTTATGAGCCATTTGTTGACAAAGGTTATGATAGATTAATTACAAAAAAAATAATAATAAACGGTTCTACAAAATATATAAAAAGATTTCTGCAAATTAAAACAAGAAGATTAGAATATACAGAATCTCAAAAAGAATATGCATCTCTTCAAAAGGCAGAGAATTATATAAAAACATATAAAGTTGAAAATACAAAACCAATCAAAAAAAATGGAAGATATATAGTTAAAGTTCGAAAAGATTACATAGGAGTAACAATTAAACCCAAGGATATTGTTACTGATCCCAGAGTTGTTTTCTGTTTTTTTTGCGACAGTGTTGAGGATATTTTATTTTTTCCAATTTGGGAATGGATATCTTTTATGAGTATTAATTCCCCTAAACATTTTTCCAATATTGGTTTTAAACAAGGAGATGGAAAATTTAATGATACTTATTATCATAAAATAGATAAAAAATGGACTTGGAAATGGAAAAGGGAAATATATTTAGATAAATTTGTAAATGAAAAAGGACTGAAACTTATTGAAGATTCAGAAATAGAAAATAACTTTGAAGATCTTCAAACGAAGATCGCAGACTTTAAGAAAAATAAAATTTTTAATTTAGATTTAAATAATCCAGGTAGACTTAGAAAACTCGCTGGATTAGAATCAACAGCAAAAAATATTAATAATTTTATAAAAATTAAAAATAAATCAAAAAAAGAATTAACTGATATTCATAAAGTAAATAATGCTAAAATTAAAACTTTAGATGATAAAACACAACAAAGTATAAAAACTTACTTTGCTAAGAATGAAAAAAAGATACTAGAAGTATGAATATTAAAGATACTAAAGAGATAATTTATAAACTTCAATCTTCAGGATTTGAAATTTTTGAAGATAATTCCAATAACTCATACTCAATTTTAAAACATGTATGTTATGATTGTAATGAGGGGTGGCATACTAATAAAGAACAGTGCATTTTTTGCGGCTCTATTGGTTATAATGTTAAAATATGTGACAATAAACCTTTTCATATTTCTCTTATTGCTGGCAAAAGAGAAAAATGTGGAATTGATGGATGTTCAATACCTGAAGATCAACTAGAAAAAAGCTGTATTAATCCAGATTGCGAAAGTAATGTAAATACTGATTTAAAAAATATTATAAAAAAAACTACAGGAGGTAAATCAAAAGGAACTGGAATATTTTCGACAAACTCTCCTTTTTGTATTTCACAATCACATTGCTTTTATTGCGGTAGTGACAAAAATTATTTCCTAATAAAGGAATTAACAATTAAAGAATTTGAATCTGAGAATGAAGAAAATTTTAAAAATTTTGAATTAGAAGATAAATTATTAATTGCTAGATTTACTAATACTAAAAAATTTTTAATAGCATCTAAAAATTCAGATAAGGAATTGAGGCCTAGTGAAGATTTAAATATTGAAAATATTAACGAATATGTTTTTTCAAATCTGTCTATTTAGTTTTTTTAATTTTAATAAATTAAATTCACTAATATTTAATTCTTCTTTTAAGAGATCTCTTTGTGATTTTAGTCTTTTAAGTATTGACGCTCTAAAATCTTTTTTATTTAATTCTATACCTATACCAATTCTTCCATTTTCGGCAGCAACTTTTTGTGTCGTGCAACTACCGGCAAAAGGATCTAATACTTTCTCTCCTTTATAAGTAAAATATTTTGTTGCCATTAAAGGTATGAATTCAGGAAAAGGAGCTGTATGACCTAATCTGTTTTCTCCTTTAGAATTTATTTTAATAACTGGACTAAATTTAACAATATCGCGTCTCCAATCTTTAATAAAACTATTATCTATTACGTTTTCTTCACTTCTTCTTAAATCTGATTGTGTGATATTAGTTTTAAGTGAAAATCTCTTTCCTCTATTTGATTTACTTCGCTCAAAACATGCATTATTTTTACATTCCCAACTTTGAAGACCTGGTTCATTTTGTGTATTACCACTTACTTGAAGGCTTCCACATCTTGGGCAAGGAAATCGTGTTAAATCTAATCGGTGTTTGTGAAAAATAAGTATGTGCTCATAACAATTTAATGGATATTGATACATGGGATAGGGTTTACTATCATTCATTTGTCTTTGACTTTGTACCTCTCCTTTATCCCAAATAATATCATCAACGAATGTAAAACCTTCTTCTTCAAATAATTTAATAAAATAAGCACCTAAAGGAAGTCTAGTTTTACCCCATACAGATTTTGTTGTTGTCTTTGGGTTATCAAATATATCACCTACATTAAAAACCCAAACGCGATGATTATCTAATACACGGTATGTTTCTTTAATAATTGCTCTCATATCATCTAAATAGTCATTGATATTCTTCCATTGAGAATATTCTCTGGCATTATAGTAGGGTGGAGAGGTCACCATCATATGAATAGACTCACTATCCATTTTTTGAAGAACGTTTAAACAATCTCCCCAAATAATTTTACAATTAGATTTTTTATTATTTATGAATTTTAATAATTTTGAGTCTCTTTCTTTATATTCTTTACGATGTTTAGTTTTTATTAATTTTGAATATTCTTCATCAAATAATTTTATACAATCTTCTACAGATAGTTTTTTTTTTGATTTCAAAGACTTTTTTAAAGATGAAATTTCTTGTTCTGTAAGTGATTGTGTTAGATATTTTTCACTTGTTTTCCAAATCTTATCTAAGTAATTATTAAATTTCATTTTATTTTAAAATCTTTATTTTAAATGATATAATACATTTGTCTTAATTTAGATACTCTAAGTAAAATTAATTATCAATTTTTAAACAGTAAAATAATTAAATATGACCTATAATTTTAAAAATGCAATTATTAGAAAACCAAATAAAAGTATTCAAAATGGAATAAGTTCCCAAAATTTACATCCTCAGTATGAAATAATAGTTGAAGAACATGCTAATTATTTAAAAGCAATTAAGGATACTGGTTTAAACATAAATTTATTAGAACCCTTAGAAGAATATCCTGATAGTATATTTGTAGAAGATCCAGCACTTACTTATAAATCTAATATTATTATATTAAATCCGGCTGACTCCAGGAGAAATGGTGAAAAAAATATAATTAAAAATGAAATAAAACATCTTTTTGATAATATATTCTATGTCGAAAGTGGTTTTGTTGAAGGTGGCGATATTCTAAATATTAATAATCATTTTATTATAGGTCTCTCTAATAGAACAAATAAATTGGGTGCTGAAAATTTATCAATTATACTACAAAATCTTGGTGCCACAGTTGAAGTATGCACGACACCAAATGACATCCTTCATTTTAAGTCTGAATGTAGCATAATAGATGATGATACAATTTTACTTAGTAAAAAAATGGCGTCATTAGATTATTTAAGATTAAATTATAACTTAATTGTATTACCAATTGGAGAAGAGGGTGCATCAAACTCTCTTAGAATAAATGATAAATTATTACTTCCTGATGGTTTTATTAAAGCGGAAGAAATTTTGTCTAAAAAATATAATATTATAAAAGTAAAAGTTGATGAAATTTCAAAAGTTGATGCAGGGTTAAGCTGCATGAGTTTAAGATGGTAAAAAATATTTTTAATTTTTACCCAATAAATTAACTAGAACTACGCCAATAATTATAAAAATTAATCCTATAAAAGCATAAAAGTTTGGCCATTGATTAAATCGTAAAATACCTATGATTGTTGTAGCAATAATACATAGTCCAGCAAATGTAGCATAAGTATATCCTGCAGAAATTGTTTTCATCACTTGTGATAAACAATACATACACAAAACAATTGTTAAAGCACTTAATATGGAAGGAAAAAAATTTGTAAAACCTTCAGCTTCTTTTGCAAATATATTTGATGCAGTCCCGAGAATAACTGCTGCAATTAAAAATATATAACTCGTTATCATAAAATAATACATATTTAGCATCAAAATTTAATATTTTATAATCAAAGAATCACTTTAATTTGTTAGTTTTATCTTAGAAATTCTATTAAAATCTTAATAAAAATCTTTTGAGTAATTGTAATTTTAATTAAACACCTATTTAAATAGTATGAGACAATTTATCGTTGAGTGCTGGGACGGTGTAATGAGCCATGACTTTAATCCGTTAAAACACATTCCAGATTTACAGGTAAGGCACATGATATTGCAAATATTGGCATGGTTGTGGTGCATTGTTTTTAGTTTATATGTTGGTTCATGGATAGTTTTAGGTTTAACATTTGTAGCTCACTTTCTTTTAATTGCTGCAATTGCCGTTACAATTGCTACTTTTACAATATCTGAGCGTATATATAAATTTAAAGACGGGTATCATTCAGTAAATCGTGCACGAGGCAGTGTTATTTATAGAGATAAAGATGGTAACGCTTATAAAGTTGATCTTCCTAAAAATGATCCAGGTGGAGAA
>MDSV01091875.1_pt1 | contig 12557 bp, 14 predicted proteins | sample 810851 | NCBI WGS metagenome assembly MDSV01 (sample SAMN05326640, study PRJNA326480) | marine metagenome | isolation source: seawater | place: Atlantic Ocean: North East | collected 2012
AAGTCTCTCGCTAGCTTGCTAAAGGAAAAGGACGAAGATGAGTCTGAAAACACCGCAGGCGCTAGCGATTGAAAAAGCGTCACCACTAGACGATAATAAGCTGCTGCTACATGGTAATTCCAGCATAACTGGAGTTATAGACAATGTGCATGTGGATGGAACAAATATAGAAAATACATTCTTATATGTTTTTGATGTTGATTGCAAATTCTTCTATTCCGCTGGTGTTTTTAATAATAATAAATTATCTTTTCAAGAAATTGGTATAGGCCATCTTGAGTTTGATGGTAGTCAAACAATTTTGCACAGAGATAGGCCCGCATATTTCCAGATAGCTAACAACCCCGTACAACTTGCAAGTAAATTTGATGTTTTAGATTGTTCTGAAGAAGAATATATTATTGTAACTTCTTATACGCCCCAGAGCATTTCTGAATTCTTATACGATAAGAACTGTATAATAACTTCTCAAAATCTGCACTCCCCTATTTCACTTGAAGTAGAAAACAACTCTTTAATAGTTTGTCACAACGACAAGTTACAATCTGTAGATTTCAAAAATATAAAAAAAATTGGCCCACTAAGCGATTCTGTTAAGGATATCATTTGTTCTTATACAAAACAGATAGCTTTAAAAACTTCCCGACTAGATGTTTCTAAAATTAAAACAAAACAAGTACAACTTGAACCAAATAAAAAACCAGACGCAAAAGAAGGAGCCTTATATTATGACAAGGAAACTAAGCAACTTAAATACTTTGATGGAAACATTTGGCAAACCTTACAGAAGGAAACTGAATGAAGATACCAAAAAATATGACAGAACAACAGGTTATGGATAAAATAGAATTAGTTATAGGGAGGATTGCACCAAGATACGTATTCCCCGGATATGACATTAATGATATTAAACAAGAATCTTTCATTATATGTTTAGACGCTCTTAAAAGATATGACAAAAATCGCCCACTAGAAAACTTCTTATCCGTACATCTGTCAAATCGACTGAAAAACTTTGTTAGAGATAATAACTTTACTAAGTCAGATGAAGAAAAGAAAAAAGTATTACTCCCCATGCAGCTGTGCAACGAATACACAATAGAAGACGATACTGAAGAAAGAAGTTTAGACCAACAAGAGATCTTCGATATCGTAGATTGCACTATTAGTACAGAGTATAGATCTGATTATCTTAAAATGGTAAATGGTGTTCACGTTTCTAAAAAACGAAGAGAAGAAATAATTGAACACATAAAAGATATACTAAAAGAAAAAGGTATTAAACATGGCTAAAAGAGGAGGCAGACTATCCAAAGAAGAGAAAGATTCTATCAAAAGACTTGTTGATAGTATGACGATAGCTGATATCGCTGATAATCTCAATAGAAGCTACGATGCTGTAAACGAGTATATTAAGAACGAACTAAAGATTGGTTTGTCTAATATAGAGAAAGCGGCTTACACACTAGAGGATCGCCCTTATTGGAGAGAACTAGAAGCGCAGTTTACTGTAGATGAACTAGAACTCTTTAAATATCATTGGTCTAGGATAATTTCCCAGTTTAAGGATGATGTATTCCCAACTGAAGAACTGCAAGTAGTTGATGTTATTAAATTAGAAATACTTATGAATAGATGTCTAAAAGGCAACAAAGATAACATCGAACAGATTAATACTTATGACGCGATGATCAAAGATGAACGAAGCAGAGACAAAGACCAACAAGACCACGATCACATTATTAATTTAGAAAGACAGGTAGCTGGACTCAGAGCATCGCAGGAGAGCCTAAATCGAGATTACAGAGAGTTACAAGCAAAGAAGTCATCAATGCTCAGAGAAATGAAAGGAACCCGTGAGCAGCGAATTAAGAGGCTTGAGGATAGCAAGCAAAGTTTCACCAGTTGGGTTGCTAGTATGATGCAAGACCCTGACCTAATGAAAAAATACGGAATAGAGATGGAGAAGATGAGATTGTCAATGCTTAAAGAAAAAGAGCGATTGGGAAATCTTCATAAGTTTGAAGATGGAGACATAGATCAACCATTCCTAACACCAGATACTGTTAAATAACAAGGAGGGCTACGTGGACCCAGAATCATTGCTAGTAATTATCCCCTGCTGGCTAGTTGCACTTTCTGTAGAATTACTCGTAGTATACTTCTTTATTAAAAATACCAAATGAAATTAGATAAACCTAAAATTATATTGCTGCATCCCGGCAAAACTGGAGGAACGTCAATAGAGCATACGCTTAAAGATAAATACTTAGGACATGACTTTAAACTAGACTCTAGAAAAGCAGATAGAAATATAATGTTTGGTCTAGATAGAGAATTACACTTATACCTACAACATGCTGACTTACGAGTATATGACCATTTAAATATAGACTATACCCCCTACACCACCATTACCACTATACGTAGACCATACGAAAGAATACTATCTTGCTACTATTATAACGGTAAATCTACTAAACATACATTTGAGGACTTTATAACTAATTACCTATCACAATGCCATATACATAACCATCATATGTCTACAAGCCATTTTTCTTCCCAATACCCCTATACATCCCACAATTCTTACAAAGTTAACTATATCATACAGCTGGAGAACTTTAACCAAGACTGCGCTAAGGCTGGATTAGATGTTACATACCATTACTCACAAACAGCAGCTACCAAAGACTTAAAAAGCTATATGGACCTTTACAATCAAAGAACAAAGGACGTAGTTTATAATTTATACAAAGAGGACTTTAAAACCTTTGGATACAAACGATGATACCTAAAACTCTACATTTTACGTGGCTAGGCAGCGAACTCCCAGACGAGGAGAAACGTAATATAGACTCTTGGAAAAAACACAACCCAGATTTAAAAATAATGTTGTGGGGGAATGATAATATCTCACAATTAAATCTTAATGAGGGCGCTATGAAGGCGTTTCAAGCTGGCGAAGGAATTTATAGCTATCAATCAGACATAATCAGACAACATGCCGTAAATAAGTTTGGTGGATTTTATTCTGATACTGACATTGAGTGCCATAGACCACTACCACAAGAATTCTTTACAAAAAACTACGTTTTTATCAAACCGCGAGAAAGTGCAAATTGGTTAAATCCTGCTTTTTTTGGGGTGCAAAGTAATTCTAGCTTGATGGAGCAAATGGTAAACGGTATTGTGGAAAAGGGTAGAGCAGAAGTAGATGAGAGAAGAGGTTATATCTATGGGCCAGTTTATTTTACCAAAGTAATAAGAAAAAATATAGGCATTTCTCACGACGAAAACATTTTAAATATTCCAAATTTTCTTGCAAATTCTTTAGTACTAGACCCTTGGTTCTGGTCTCTAAAAAACGACGAAAGATACTGTACACATTATTTTAAAGCTTCTTGGGTAAAAAGGAAAACATGATGAAAGCAATTATCACAGGCATAACCGGACAGGATGGAAGCCATCTCGCAGACTTACTCCTTAAAAAAAATTATGAGGTTATAGGAGTTGCAAGAAGGTGCAGTGTAGACACTACAGAGAGAATAAAACATCTATCTTCTAATAATAAATTCAAATTAATCGAGGGAGACATAACAGATGTCAGTAGTGTAATAAATATATTTAAAAATAACGATAATGTAGATGAAGTCTACAATCTAGCAGCACAATCGCATGTAGGAACCTCTTTTAAACAACCAGCATTAACATGGGATATAACGGGCAAGGGATGCCTTAATCTCTTACAGTCTCTAGTAGACTTAGATATGAAGCACGTTAAATTTTACCAAGCTTCTTCTAGTGAAATGTTTGGTAGTAATTATGACCTAGATAACAATGGATTGAGGTGTCAAAATGAAAAAACTAAGTTCATGCCTAATTCGCCATATGCAATCGCTAAGTGTGCTGCTCATCACGCTGTTCGTATATATAGGGATGCTTACGGGCTACATGCTAGTTGTGGCATTCTTTTTAATCACGAAGGACCACGAAGGGGTGAAAACTTTGTCACGCAGAAAATAATCAACTGGATAACAGAATTTAAAAAGTGGTTGGCCTATTCTTCGCTAGATGATTTTCCTGTAGATTTCACTGAAGATAGAATAGTCATACATAGAGAAAGTTTCCCTAAATTAAGACTAGGAAATCTAAAAGCGTCAAGGGATTGGGGTTATGCAGGAGATTATGTAGAAGCTATGTGGCTTATGATGCAGCAAGAAACAGCAGACGATTACGTGATTTGCACTGGAAAAACACACACTATAGAAGACTTTCTAGATATTGCCTTTGCAGAGGCTGGAATAGAAGAATGGAGAAGATTCGTGTATATAGACAAGGAATTCTACAGACCGTGCGAAGTAGAATATCTGAGAGGGGAATACTTAAAAGCCAAACAAGTTTTAGGATGGAAGCCGAAACACAACTTGGAACAATTGGTTAAAATGATGCTGGATGCCAAATTATAGAATACATTTAGATCTTTCAGATATTCATAGAGAATTTAACGACTATGAGTTATATGATTTTAGAACTCCTTTTTGTCTTTCGTTTGTCGAGGCGGGGAATCCCGACGATGCTTGTCACACTGTCCTTGTCAGGGTGATGAGAGCTTTAATAAAACAAAGAGATGATTTAGAAACTAGGATATTATGCAGGAAAATAAGAAAATTTTACCGAGTAGATAAAATAGAGTGTTTATGAGAAGAAATTATAACGACCCTTATTATAAAGAATTTAGATTACAGGTACTAAAGCGTGATAAATTTAAATGCAAAATGCCTAATTGTAATTCTAAGTATAGACTTAACGTACACCACATACAAAAGTGGTCAGGAGCTTCTGCTTTGAGGTATGAACCATCAAATGGAATAACCTTATGCGCCTCTTGTCATAAATCTATAACAGGAAAAGAATCCCATTACGAAAATTTATTTAGAAAGATTGTCGATGGCTAAATATAAAAAAGCTCCAGACTTTATGGTGATAAAAGACACTAGAGAGCAAGAGGGATATCATTTTAGTAAATTTAATACATGCGCTGGAATGTTTGAACGAAAACTCGACACTGGTGATTACTCTATAGAAGGACTAGAGGATAAAATATGTGTAGAAAGGAAAGGTTGTGTAGAAGAACTAGCAATAAACCTTGGTTCAAAGAAACACGCTTTCATGAGAGAAATAGAAAGGATGGAACCTTTTCCTCATAAATACATGGTCTTAGAATTTTCCTTGGAGGATCTTTTAAAATTTCCAGACGAAACAAGGATACCAATAAAAAACAAATCCTCAGTAAAAATAACTGGGAGGTATATGTTAAAGTGCTTAATAGAATTTGAGCTTTATAATGACGTACATATCTTATTCTGCGGAGACAAAAGAACAGCATTTCTTGCTGTTAGCAGCATTTTCAAACGCATTAACGAAAAATATACTATCGGGAGAAAATCCTAAAATGACTGAAAAAGACATACTTTATGATTACCACAATTATAGCTGCAATATTGGCTCCAGAGAAATCTTTTTGCACAATCATTACGGCTCTAATGACGAAGATAATCCGGGTGTAGAATATAAAATGTCTAATACTTTTATAAAAAATTTAAGAGCATTAGACGCAAAGTCCGCTGATCAAGTCACAGTGCATATCCACAGCGTTGGCGGCGAGTGGTCAGACGGCATGGCTATATTTGATGCTATCACGATGTCTAGATGTTATATTTCTATGATTGCTTATGGTCAAGTAGAGTCCATGAGTAGTATAATATTCCAAGCAGCTGACACTAGATACATAACTCCCAACACGTATTTCATGTCTCATTTTGGCTCTACTGCTGCTAATGGAGAATACTTAAGTGTTCAAAATTGGGTTAAGTATGAAAAATATATATGCGATTTAATGTTAGAGGTTTATGCGAAAAAATGTATATATGGTAAATACTTTCAAGAGAGATATGAAGGTAAACCAACTATAGGTAAAGTTAAGAATTTCTTAAGTACAAAATTAAAATCAGGCGATTGGTATTTAAATGCAGAGGAAGCTGTTCATTATGGATTTGCAGACGAGATAATAGATTCATGGGAAAAAATAAAATAAAAAAAATAGACGAAGCTTGGCTAGGATTAGAATCAATTGACGCTGATTTTTTTAATCCAATGTCTATAGTCAACCCTATTGAAGATGATTTTAAAACTAGACTTGCTTGGTTGATGACTAGGCCAGAATATTTATCTTTCATAACTAAAGAAGTTTTAAATGTTCAGCTGTTACCTTCTCAGTCTTTATTTTTAGAAGAGCTATGGAGAAGGAAATTCCCAATGCTTATTGCTAGTCGAGGATTTGGTAAATCATTCATGCTTTCTCTTTATGCTATTCTTAGGGCGCTTATATTGCCTCGGAGAAAGGTTGTTGTGGTTGGTGCTGCATTCAGACAGTCTAAGGTTCTTTTCGAGTATATGGAGACTATATGGCGAAATTCCCCTATGCTCAGAGATATATGTGACGCAGACAGTGGACCACGCAGAGACACAGACAGGTGTACTCTTAGGCTAAACGAAAGCACAGTAACTTGCTTACCTCTTGGCGACGGTCAAAAGATTAGAGGTCAAAGAGCTAATGATATTATTGCTGACGAATTTGCATCTATACCAAGAGAGATTTTTGAAAACGTTGTAGCTGGTTTTGCTGCTGTTAGTGCAGATCCAGTAGAAAATGTTAAGCGTTTAGCCGCTCAAAAGAAAGCTGAAGAGTTAGGAGTAGAAATAACAGAAGAAGAAAAAGAAGTAAAAAAAGACAATCAGATTATCTTATCTGGAACGGCTTATTATGACTTCAATCATTTTGCTACGTACTGGAAAAAATGGAAATCTATTATATCAAGCAAGGGACAGCGAAATAAATTACGAGAAATTTTTGGAGAAGACCCGCCAGAAAATTTTGATTGGACGCAGTATTCTATTATACGTATGCCATATGAGCTGCTACCCAAAGGCTTTATGGATGCAGATCAAGTTGCGAGATCTAAAGCCACTGTACACACAGGTATATACCAAATGGAATATGGAGCCTGTTTTACTAGAGATAGTCAAGGTTTCTTTAAGAGATCTCTTATAGAATCTTGCGTCTTGTCTAACTCAAATACTATCAAAGACGGAAATGATAAAGAAATAAACTTCAAAGCCGCTCTTATAGGTAATAAAGAAAAACAATATATATTTGGCGTTGACCCTGCATCTGAAGTAGATAATTTTAGTATTGTAATTTTAGAAGTTAACCCAGACCACAGACGCATTGTTCATTGTTGGACAACTACAAGGTCAGAGCATAAGGAAAGAGTCAAAAAGGGCTATGCCTCTGAGACAGATTTTTATGCTTACTGCGCCAGAAAAATCAGAGACTTAATGAAACTGTTTCCTTGTATACATATCGCTATGGATGCTCAAGGAGGAGGTGTTGCGGTCATGGAGTCTTTACATGATAAAGACAAAATAAAAGAAGGCGAAGTAGCAATATGGCCCACTATAGATGATGATAAAGAAAAAGACACAGACGGAGAGCGTGGATTACATATCTTAGAAATGTGCCAATTTGCAAAGTACGATTGGTTGGCAGAGGCTAATCATGGGCTAAGAAAAGACTTTGAGGATAAAGCTTTATTATTCCCTTTCTTTGACCCTTTAAGTTTAGCTATTTCAGAAGCCGAGGACGACTCCCAACAAAGGATGTTTGATACTTTAGAAGAATGTGTTCTAGATATAGAAGAATTAAAAGATGAATTATCTATGATACAGATGACACAGACATCTGCCGGAAGAGACCGTTGGGACACTCCAGAAGTTATTGTTGGAACTGGCAGAAAAAGTAAAATGAGAAAAGATAGATATTCTGCTTTAATTATGGCTAATATGGCTGGTCGAATTCTACAAAGAACGCCAACAAAAGAAGAGTATAAGTTTCTAGGAGGCTTTGCAGATGGTGGTTTTAAACCAGCTACAGACGGAAAAATGTATTCTGGACCCAGCTGGTTTGCTGATCAGATGAAAGATGTGTATTAAATAGTGTATAATCCAATTAACATTCCAATTAAAAGGAAAATGATATGAGTAGTGAAGATATGATTACTTGGGAAGATGGCGATTTCGCCGCAAAGGAAAGTGCCATTGCCAAATTCTCAGATAATGTTGAAGCATATTCTGGTCTTTCCAAATCGCAAGGATCTCACTATCGACACTTTATTGACATAGAATCTAACAGGTCTGTTCGTCCCGGTTTTTCCTCTAATGACTATTACGCATTCAGACCAGACGAGGCTGTTCCAAACCAGCAGCGTCGTATTATAAAAATGTGCATGGAGGCTTACGACAAGGTAGGCATCATACGAAATATCATTGACCTTATGGGTGATTTTGGTAGCCAAGGAATTAACATCGTTCATCGTGACAAGAGTGTAGAAAAGTTTTATCAACAATGGTTTAAAAGTATTAATGGCAAAGAAAGATCTGAAAGATTTTTAAATAATTTATATCGCTGCGGTAATGTTATTACATATAGAAGTTACGCTAATGTAACACCACAGTTAAGCAATTATATGAAAGCTTTGTCTAATGACATTAAGGTTGAAATACCTAACATGACAAAAAACCAAATACCTTGGAGATATAACTTTTTCAACCCTCTCACTGTTAAGATGAAAGATGGAAACCTGTCTCTTTTTATGGGTTTAAAAAACTATACAATTAGTACAAATTCATTTTTTGACAAGTTTAAAGCTGGAGAGATACCTGATCATGTCTTGCAAACTTTGCCTGTAGATATTAAACAAAGTTTAATCAGAGGAGATAAAGAAATTCCTTTAGATCCAGAGAGGCTTAGTTTGTTTTACTATAAAAAGGATGATTGGAGACAATGGGCTAATCCCATGATTTATGCTATTCTAGATGATATTGTCATGCTAGAAAAGATGAGGTTAGCAGACATGTCTGCGCTTGATGGCGCAATATCTAATATCAGGTTATGGACCATTGGTAATTTAGATCATAAAATTTTGCCAAACAAAGCAGCTATTAATAAACTTAGAGACATACTTGCCAGTAATGTTGGTGGTGGAACTATGGAACTTGTGTGGGGTCCAGAACTCACATTTCAAGAATCTAATAGTGAAGTATATAAATTTCTCGGTTCAGAGAAATATACTTCTGTATTGAATAGCATCTACGCTGGACTAGGAGTACCTCCAACACTTACTGGTATGGCTGGCAATGGCGGTGGTTTTACTAATAACTTTATTTCTTTAAAAACTTTATTAGAAAGATTACAATACGGCAGAGATCAACTTCTTAGATTTTGGGAAAAAGAATTAGAGCTTGTAAGAAAAGCTATGGGTTTCAGATATAAAGCTCATATCCAATTTGATCAGATGGCTTTGTCTGATGAGGCTGCTGAGAAAAATCTTCTTATCCAACTTGCTGATAGAGATATTATTAGCCAAGAAACAGTTCTTGAAAGATTTAAGGAAATACCTCAAATCGAAAACATTAGACTTAAAAGAGAGTTGGAAAAACGAGAGAAATCTGGACCTCCAAAGGCAAGTCCATACCACAATCCAAATCATGATAATGATATTGAGAAAATGGAAAAACAAGGAGAGATAAATATTAAGCAGGAAGAGTTACGACAGAAAGAAAGTACAGACAATAAAAAAGAAGTCAAAGAAGCTGGAAGACCTCAAAACAAAAAAGACCAAGAACCAAGGAAAAGAAGGGTTGTCAAACCCAAATCCACTCCGGGTGTTGCTGATCTAATTGTTTGGTCTGAACAAGCTTGGAATAAAATATCAGAAGACATGACAAAAGCTTATCTACAAATGAACGGGAAAAAGAATCTTAGACAATTAACCAAAGGTCAGTCTAAGACACTAGAAGCCCTCAAATTAAGCATTTTCAGCAATTTAGACCCCTTCGTGGACGTTACTACTGAATATGTACACAGCAGTTTAAAAAGCGGTAATAATACCCCAAAAACTTTCATGGAAAAGCTCTCTTCTTCCTCTGTAAAACTAGAAGATATGAGCATAGATGAGTACAGAAGATATATTATTGGTACATATATCGAATTTCAAATCAGCTAATACACACAATTTTTGATATTTTGTGTATAATGTTGTTAGAGGTAAAAACTAAAAATGAAAATATTTCCAGAAGAAATTAAAGATGGTATAGCTGAACTAGTTCAAGCTAGTGCTAGCATTGCGTACTGTTCTCCAGCCGTCATCAATGACGACGTAAGTGACAACATGTCAACTTTTGCAGAAACCATTAAGGCATCAAGTGCCAACCCAAAACAAATAGATTTATATTATCTTAAATCAGTTCTTGTGTCCACTGGTTGGAATAAGAATGATGATGTTTTTCCAAACGAAGCAACTTATGCTGCAAGGAATACACCAGAAGATAAACAATTCAATTTTATGCACGATGAAAATGATATCATTGGGCATATTACTGGTAGTTACGTTGTTGATCGTGAAGGCAACGTGGTTAATGATGATGATAATCAGCCGAAGGATTTCGATATTATCACCGAGGCTGTGTTATATAATAGCTGGACAGATCCAGAAAACAGAATGCGTATGAATCAAATCATTGCTGAAATTCAAGAAGGCAAATGGTTTGTTTCTATGGAATGTTTGTTTGCTGGTTTTGACTATGCTTTATTGGATGTTGAAGGAAATGCAAAACTATTGGAAAGAAATGAAGGATCTGCATTTTTAACTAAACATCTTCGTGCCTACGGTGGTACAGGTGAGTATGAAGGCTACAAAGTTGGTAGATCACTAAGAGATATTTCTTTTTCTGGTAAGGGTCTTGTATCCAAACCAGCGAATCCCAGAAGTATTATTCTAGATTCTAGCAGAGCTTTCTCTTACGATAATTCAGTTTTATTTACCTACCCAACAGGAGATAATCTTATGTCTGATACTAATCTCTTAGAGAAGCAGCTTACCGATTTGAAAAGTGAGCTAGCATCTGCTAAAGAAGAAAATCAAGCACTTCGCGTTCAAATTGATGAGTCTGCTTCTAAAGAACAGAGTGAGTCAATCGCAAAGCTTGAAGAAGCTTTGACAGAAAAAGAAGAAGCTATTAAAGCTTTGGAAGTTTCTGTTGCTGAAAAGGAAACTTCTATCACAGAACTTCAAGATTCTATCGCTAAAAGCGGAGAAGACATGAAGGAAAAGATGGAAGAACTAAAGAAGATGAAGAAGGAAAAGAAATCAGAAGCTCGAAAAGCTAGTCTCATTGAGGCTGGACTTGACGCTTCGGAAGCCGAAGAATCCCTCGCTTCTTATGATGAATTTTCAGACGAAGCTTTCGATCTTGTCATCTCTGCTATGTATAAGATGAAGAAAAAGATGGATGATAAGAAAGAAGAAGAAAACAAGGGAAAAGCTGAAGAAGCACCAGCTGAAGAAGTTGCAGAAGCTGCCGAAGTTACAGAAGAGTCTGTAGAAGAAGCAACTGAAGAACTTTTTGAGGGTGTAGCTTCTGAAGAACCAACTCTTGTTGACGCTTCAAGCGACACAGAAGAATTAGAGACTACTAGAGCGAGTGTTGCTCAGTGGCTCGAAAACAACGTACTTAACAAGTGATAAAAGGAGAAATGAATTATGGCTCTAAAATCAGATAGATATGAACTCCAGACTGATATTAGTTTTTTCTGCAACACTGCGCTTAATCGTGGCGTTGTAGTTACATACCAAGACGGTACTGGACTTGGCGCTGCTATGGATCAGGGTGTAGCTGTTGTTGCTGCTACCGCTGGTGTTGCTGGCACAAGCGCTGTTGCTGGAATCCTTCTCAACGATGTTGTTGACAAGGATCTCACAAGAACTCACCTCAACCAGCATAAGGATGAGGTTCAAAAGGGCGGCAAGGTTACTGTACTTCGCAAAGGTTACGTTGTAACAAACGCGATTGAAAACACTTCAAGTCCTTCCGTTGGCGATGTAGCTTACCTTTCAGACACTGTTACCAGCACCTCTGCTACAGACGGTAGTTCTGAACTAGGTTTTCTAACAGATACTGATGGCGGTGCAGCTGTTGCAGTAGGCCGATTTCTATCAGCTAAGGATGCTGACGGCTACGCTAAAGTCGAAGTGAACCTTCCCTAACTTTTATAGAAAAAGGAGACATTTAATATGCCTATTACAGAAAGACCTAGTGATGAATTCATCAGCCTCCTTCGGAAGTCTGGGGATTCTGACATCAACGTGGCTCAAGCCGCACAGCGAGAATTCGCAAAAGCGCTTGAAACACCACTTCGCAAGGGTGTGCTTGTTGGCAACATCCTTGGAGACATTTTTGAAACCATTAATGTAGAATCTGGCTCAACAACTGAGTTTCCTCTTGATCTTATCAGCCCCGGCCTTGAAGGTGAGCATGTTGCTTACACCAATCCCGGTCATGGTAGAATTCCAGAGCGTTCGGTTGAAGGCGATTACGTCATGATTCCAACGTACAACATTGCATCTTCTGTAGATTATCTTCTACGATATGCA
>MDSV01207856.1_pt1 | contig 12557 bp, 11 predicted proteins | sample 810851 | NCBI WGS metagenome assembly MDSV01 (sample SAMN05326640, study PRJNA326480) | marine metagenome | isolation source: seawater | place: Atlantic Ocean: North East | collected 2012
GTAGAAATTCAAAACCCATATGATTTTAAAATTGAGCAAATTAAACAAAAGTTGCATAATAACAACTTAAAGCAAATAATCATTAACACAAACATTGTTGATAACGATACTGGAATATCTAATCTAATCTTAAGATCAGACAAAATTGATATATATAAAAAAAGGCTTATTCAATCTAAGCACTATGCTAAAGAACTAGGATGCATAGGAGTGAATGTTGGAATAGGTGTTTTAAGTGATTTAGATTCAAAAGTTGCTTATGAAACCTTAAAAGAAAATTTATTTTTTGCAGCTGAAGAGTTATCCAAAGAAAAAATTTATGCACTTATAGAACCAATAAATATTATTGATCAACCTGGATACTTTATTAATAAAACTAAACAAGCTGTTAAGATAATAAATCAGATAAAACACCAAAATTTAGCATTGCAGTATGATTTTTACCATATGCAAATTATGGAAGGTAATTTGGCCTATAATGTGAAAGAAAACTTAGACTATATAAAACATATACAATTAGCTGATAATCCAGGAAGAAATGAACCAGGAACTGGTGAAATTAATTATAATTTTCTTCTAGGATTTTTAGATGATATTGGTTATGAAGGTTGGGTTGGATGTGAATATAAACCTTCTTCTAACACAAAAAAAAGTTTAAAGTGGGCTAAACCATGGTTAAGTTGAGTAATAGATTTGCATTTATATTCGCAACAGGTTTTTATACTGGATTGTGGCCACTAAAAGGTCCTGCAACTTTTGCATCTTTAGTATCAGCCGTAATATTTTTTTTTCTCAGTAATGTATTATCAAATGATTTATACTTATCAATAGTAATTATTTTATTTACTATTTTTGGAATTTGGTCATCTGATCGTACTGCTACAAGCAAAGATAAAGATCCAAGTAAAGTAGTTATTGATGAGTGGGTAGGCATGTGGATTACTTTGCTTTTTTTACCAGTTAATTTTGTTTGGTTTATGGTAGGATTTTTAGTTTTTAGATATCTTGATATATTCAAGCCTTTTGGTATAAGAAAAATTGAAAAGTTTTCTGGTGGATTTGGGATTATGATGGATGATGTTGCTGCAGGACTTTTAGGTTGCGCAACATTAAATGCGATTAATTTATTAGTTAGATAAAGTTAATTATTTAATTTCTTCTTTAATTTTATTAATAAACTTTAAATGATCTTCTATATGAGGAGTGTGCCCTGAGTTTAATAGTTCTATAAATTTTGAATTAGGCAATAAATTTTTCAAATAAATTTTTTCATCTTTAGAAACAATGCCACCTAATTTAGGTGAGCCTAGAATAAATAATATATCACAGTCTATTTTGTTATAAATTTCAATGAATTTATTAATATTAATATTTTCTCTTATTCTATTTTTTTCAAGAATATGATCTAAATCAAACCACATTCTAGAAAGTATATTTATGCTATGTTTTGATGCATTCGGGTATAATTTTTTGGTTTCAGAAATTAAATCATCTGAAGTTTTGGCTTCCATAATTTTTTTACTTCTATTTTTTCTAAATTTAGCATCTGCCGAAGGTATTCTTTTAGTTTTATTGCTTATTTCGTTAGGCGCTCCAGTGTAAGGATCCACTAATATTAATTCACTTACTAAGTCAGGACGTTTAGAAGTAATATTCGTTGCAAGCCATCCACCTAGCGAATGTCCTACTAATATGATTTTTTTATTAAATAATTTTTCAATAACTATTATTAGATCACTAATCCAAACTTCATAAGTAAATTTATCTGAAAAACGACCAGACCTTCCCATACCTCTCAAATCTAAAGTAGTGATGTTATAAAAATTTGAAAGTTCAGATGTCACTCTATCCCATGTATTTTTGCTTGAACTATATCCATGAATAAAAACTAAATTAGGAAGATTACTTTCTAGCAAGTATTGTTTTATACTTATAGCTATATCACCTGTATGTATAAATTTTTCAGTAATCTCCATACAAAAATTATTTCATTACTTCTTTCATTCGTATACCAATATCTGATGGAGATTCTACAACATGAACTCCAGCATTAGATAACGCTTTATTTTTTTCAGAAGCAAGGGCTGCTTTTCCAGTAATAATTGCACCGGCATGACCCATTCTCTTGCCTGGTGGTGCAGTCTGTCCAGCAATATATGACACAATCGGTTTGTTGACATGCTTTTTTATATATTCAGCAGCTAATTGTTCTCTTGTGCCACCGATTTCACCTATAAGAACAATCGCTTCGGTTTCATCATCAGCCTCAAACATTTGAAGAACATCTGTAAATGTTGTACCATGAACAGGATCTCCACCTATACCAACACATGTTGATTGCCCAAAACCATTTTGAACAAGTTGTGCTATTGCTTCATAAGTTAAAGTACCAGATCTTGAAACTACACCTATATTTCCTGGTTTTACGATATTTCCTGGTATTATGCCTACTTTGGTTTTCGTTGAAGGAGTTAAAAGTCCTGGGCAGTTAGACCCAATTAGTCTTACAGATTTATCTTTTATGTAAGACATGATTTTTATCATGTCTAAAACTGGTACACCTTCAGTTATGCATACAATTAAATCTATGCCCGCATCAACCTGTTCGATTATGGCATCCATAGCAAAAGGAGCAGGAACAAATATTACACCAGTATTAGCTTCTGTTTCCTCTATCGCCTTTTCTACAGATGAAAAATATGGAACTTTATTTTCAAAATTACTACCTTCTCTACCTGGATGTACAGCAGCAACAACTTTTGTACCATATTCTAGGGTTTTTGATGCCTGAAAACTACCGTCTCTCCCAAGGCCTTGAATTAATAATCTTGTGTGTTCATTAACTAAAATTGACATTTTCTAAGCTCCTAAATTTGGTAGTATTTTTGTCAGAATTTTTGCTGCTTCAAACAAGTCAGATGCAGTAGTGATATTGAGATTTGATTTTTCTAGTAGTTCCAATCCCTCATCTGCATTTGTGCCTCTCATGGTAACTACTATTGGTAAGCTAGATTTTGTTTCTTCTGCAGCTTTAATAATACCTTTAGCGACTATATCAGATCTAGCTATTCCAGCAAAAAGATTTACTAAGATAATTTTCACATCACTATCATCAGTAATTATTTTGAATGCTTCTTCAATACCAGCCTGATCGGCTGAACCACCTATATCTAAAAAGTTTGCAGGGTTAGCTCCGGCATTTTTTGTTGTATCCATTGTTGCCATAGCTAAGCCTGCGCCATTAACCATACAGCCCACTTCTCCTCCATCTAATTTTACATATGCAAGATTTGCACTTATTGCTCTTTCTTCTAGGGGGTCCAGTTGATTAGGATCATATAATTTTTCTAAATTTTTATGACGAAATAGAGCGTCATCTTCTATATTAACTTTAGCATCTAAGGCGATTATTTCATCATTGTCAGTAATTATTAATGGATTTATTTCAACAAGGCTACAATCATTTTCTATAAATAATTTGTATAGATTAATAAATAAATTGCTACTCTCTTTTATAGATTTCTCTGGTATATTAAGCTTACGAGATAAATCTCTAGCTATATAAGGTGTTAAACCAATCAATGGATCACATTTAATTCTAAATATTTTTTCAGGCTGAGTATCAGCTACCTCTTCGATATCTATTCCTCCTTCAGTGCTAGCAATAAACACTGGAGATGCTAAATCACCATCGATAAGTATAGAGACATAGAGCTCTTTTTTTATATCTAAGGTTTGAGCAATAAGCAATTTTTCTATTGGTACTCCAGATTTATTTGTTTGATGTGTAACAAGATTCTTGCCTAATAATTCTTTTGCAATAATATTACCTTCTTCAGCAGAATTTACCAATTTAACACCACCAACTTTTCCTCTTCCTCCAGCGTGAACTTGTGCTTTGATAACGGCCTTACCATTAAGTTTATTAATTATGCCTTCTACATCTTCTGTGCTGTTTGTAACAAAACCTAATGGAGTATTTATATTGTATTGTTCAAAAAGTTCTTTTGCTTGATACTCATGAATATTCAAATTTTTTACCTCAAAACTGTATTAATGGCGGAGGGGACAGGATTCGAACCTGCGATGCCTTTACAGACATACTTGTTTTCAAGACAAGCGCATTCAACCACTCTGCCACCCCTCCTAAAAGTATATATTTTATTTACATTTCCAAATTAGTGTAATAAAAAAAAATGTTATATTTAGTAAAAATCATAATTTTATTAATTATGTAAAGTCAAAAGATAAAAAATAACTTGTTATTTATCCATTTCACCCCACGTATATCCTGTCTTAGTTTCGATTTCTAATGGTACCTCTAAATTTACAGCATTAGACATATGATTTGAAACTAAAGATTGTAGCTCCATAAGTTCTCCTGGAGCTACCTCAAAAATAAGCTCATCGTGAACTTGAATAAGCATTTTAGAATTTAGATTATTATTTTTAATCTCATTATGAATGTTAATCATTGCTATTTTTATGATATCTGCTGCTGTACCTTGTATGGGCATATTTACAGCCACTCTTTCTGCTGCAGATCTAATTCTAGGATTTTTTGAATTGATATCAGGTAAGTATCTCCTCCTACCAGTAATTGTTTCAACAAAACCAAGATCTTTGCAGGTAATTTTAATATTTTCAATAAAATCTTTTATACCAGGGTATTTTCCGAAGTATATATCAATGAACATTTTTCCTTGTTCTCTTGATAGGTCTGTTTGTCTAGCAACTCCTAAAGGGCCTAAACCATAAATTACACCAAAGTTTAGAATTTTTGCCACTCTTCTTTGTTCATCGTTAATATCATTTGTGTTGTACATTAATCTTGCAGTGGCTGAATGTATGTCTTCATTATTCTTAAAAGCATTAATCAAATTTGATTCACGTGATAGATGGGCTAGTACTCTAAGCTCAATTTGTGAATAATCAGCAGATAAAAGTTGCCATCCATTTGATTTATCAGCTACAAAAGAGCTTCTAACCTTTTTTCCTAAATCTGTCCTTACAGGGATATTTTGAACGTTAGGATCACTACTAGACAATCTTCCTGTAGATGAACCTACTTGATTAAAATATGTGTGAACTTTATTTGTTTTTGTATTAATTAATTGTGGTATTGAATCAACATAAGTAGATTTAATTTTTGATATTACCCTTAATCTTAAAACGCTTTCAGTAATTTTATAAATCTTTTCATCTAAATTTTTCGTATGAAGTAATTTTTCTAAAGAAGCAGCATCCATGGACCAACCAGTCTTTGTTTTTCTTGTTTTAGGAGCACCTAAGTCTTCAATGAGTAATTTAGCTAGTTGTTGGTTTGATGATAAATTAATTTCACTATCACCTATGATATCTTTAATATAATTGCTGAGTTTTTCTATTTCTATTTCTAAATCCTTAGACATTATTTTTAATGATTTAGTATCTATCATAAAACCATTTTTTTGCATTTCTAATATTACAGGAATAAGAGGTAACTCAATCTTTTCATTAACATTTATCGCATTATGTTTTTTTATCTCTTTATTAAAAAAAATAGCTAATCTCAAGGTGTAGTCTGCATCAGAAATAGCGTATTTACTAGCATCTTTAATTGAAACTTCGGCCATAGTGATTTGTTTTTGTCCTACTCCGATTAGCTGCTTAATATCCTGCATAATATTTTGAAAGATTTCAAATGATAATTGCTTTAATCCTAAAGATTTATAACCACATAATGCTGCGGCTATCATGGTGTCAAGAGCTAAATTTTTCACATTAATTTTATTATTATCCAGCACCATAATGTCAAAATTAGCATTATGAGCAAATTTTTTTATTTTTTCATTATTAAAAATTGAGTTTAGTTCATAAATTATTTCATTTAGTTGTAGTTGATCACCTTCATTATGTCCAATAGGTATATACCAGCCGGTTTTTTCTTTACAGGATATAGAAATTCCAACTAAATTTGATGATAGTGGATTTAATCCAGTTGTTTCAGTATCAAAAGCAAAATATTTTACTTTATTTATTTCGCTAATCATTTTTTCAAATTGGGTTTTTTGAGTAATTGTTATATAGCTATTATCTTCATCATTTATGATATTGCTTTCATTAGCTTCGAATGAATTAATTTTAAATAATTCCTGTAGTCTATTTGCAACATAACTTAACTCGTATTTTTGTAGAATTGATTTTGTATTTTCATTTAATGACTTTTCAAATTTTGTTTCACTAATACTGAAATCTATGGGTACATCTCTAACTATGGTTGTAAGTTCTAAAGCTTGTTCTGCTATATCTTGATTTTCTTCTAATATATTCATAATTCTTTTTGCACTTCTCAAGTTAGAAATTTTTTCAATATCTCGAATTTTTTTAAAAAGGTTATTAAAATGCCCTAAGTTATTAAGAATAATTCTTGATGATTTTTTACCAATTCCTGGCACACCAGGAATATTATCTGAAGGATCTCCTTCTAATGCTTTAATTTCTGCAACATATTCTGGTCCTAAACCATCATATCTTTTTTTTACTTCTGAAGAGTTATAAATTTTTGATTCACCAAAACCTGTATACATAAGCACATTAGTATACTCATCAACTAGTTGTAATTGATCTGCATCTCCAGTAAGGATTAAGTTTTTATAGCCCTCTTCTGATGAAAATTTCGATAAAGTTCCTATTAGGTCATCTGCTTCAAATCCATCAAATTCAAAAACAGGTACTTTCATTGATTCCAATATTTCTTTTACAATTGGTATCTGTTCATGAAGTTCAGGGTCAACTTCTTGTCTATGAGCTTTATAATCTGGAAATTTTTCTTTTCTGAATGTTGGAGCTTTTGTATCAAAAGTTACCGCAATATTAGTGGGTGCTTGCTCTTTAATTACTTTGAATAGCATCCTAAAAAACCCATTTGCCCCTGTGGTGTTTTTCCCGTAGGAAGTTATTAAGCTTTGTTTGGTAGCAAACCACGCTCTAAAAATTATTGCATGGCCGTCTACAATAAGAAAAAGTTTATTATTATTATCGTTATCCATAAAGTTGAAAAATACTTTCTCCTGTTACCGATAATTATAAATTGACTTTTATGTATAAATCTATATTATTTAGTCTGCTACAATTGTTTCTTTTCTTACATCAAGGATATCTATACCACCTCTTACTTGCCCAAGAGTATCAGCAATTTTCTCCTCTAGGCTAAACAATACTTCTCTAGCATAATTATCTGCACCTTTTCTTCTTTCATCAGACATTTTTTCAGCATCATTAATTATATTGTTTGCTTCATTTTTTCCCTGTTCTATTATAGATTCAGCTTCTTTATTGGCTTTATCTTCAATTTCCTTAGCAGCATTTTTTGAGGCAATTACAATCTCAGTATTAGTTATCATTTTGTAAGCTTCTTCTTTAGCATTTTCAATTAATGATTCAGCTTTGTTATTTGCATTATCATTAATTTTAATAGCTTCTTCATCTGCATAAGAGCGAATTCTTTTTGCTTCATCTTCAGCTTGCTTAATAATTGCTTCTTTTTGTCTAATGATTCCTTCGGACTCCATAAGTTCAGTGGGTATCAGTGATTTAATTTCATCAATTTGTTCGATAAAATTTTCCATGTTTATCATTGATCTTCCTGTAGCAGGAATTTTATTCCCTTGAACTAAATTCTTCAACTCATTAATTTTTTCTAGAATACTCATAAAAACTCCATTCTAATTTATTTTTTCTAATAACGGTTTAATTATTATTTTGGGTATCATTTTTGAAATATCTCCTCCTAAAGCTCCAATTTCTTTTACTCTCGATGAGCTTAATATTTGATAATTTAAAGAACTAAACAAACATAGCGTTTCAATACTTTTTGAGAGAGTCATATTTACTAATGCCATCTCCGATTCATACTCGTAATCACTTGTGATTCTTAGACCTCGTATGATTATTTTGGCATCATTTTTTTTAGCTGTATCAACGGTCAAACCTGAATATTTTATTACGCTTACGTTATTTATTTTTTTTGTTGTTTCAATAACATAACTTATACGTTCATCTACATTAAATAGTGTTGATTTTGTAGATTGTTCAACAACGCCTATAATTAGGTGATCTACAATTTTAGATGCTCTTTCAATTATATCTAAATGCCCGTTTGTTATTGGATCAAATGTCCCAGGGTATAAGGCTTTTCTCAATCAATCTCTCCGTTAAAATTTTGTTTATATATTGATATAGCTGTATCACCATATAGTTTCAATTTTTCAAGAGTAAAATGAGAATTTTCAAATTTTTTAGGTAAAATATTTTTTTTATAATGTTCGATAAAAATGATTGCATTTTTATTAAGTATTTTATTATTACTAATTTCATAGAAAAAATCGTCAAATTCATTTAATTTATATGGAGGATCAGCAAAAATCATATTAATTTTTTCAGGAATTTTTTTTATTGACTTCAAAGTATTTCCTCGAATTATTTTGGTATTCATAGATAAGTTTAACTTTTCTACTTTCTTTCTAATCTCATTACATCTTTTGTTATTTTGCTCAATAAATATACTTTTTTTTGCCCCTCTTTTTGCAGCTTCTATTCCAACCGAACCTTCTCCTGCGTAAGCGTCCAATACAATCATATCCTTTGGGCCACTAGGGCCAAGCATTGAAAATATTGCTGATATGACCTTTGAAGTGGTTGGTCTAAAAGGTGATTGCAGTTGATTAAAACTATATTTCATCCGAATACATCTATTAAATTAATATATAAATTTATACTATAAGAAAATTATTGATTAAATTACAGAAAACTTAACTTACCTATTTGTTACCGGTTTTCGTGTTTTTTTAATAAAAATCAAGAATTTATATTTGATTAGAAAATTAAAAATAAAAAAAAATCAGTAATGATATAAATATTTGTATATATTTATTCATGTAATAAAAAATTTAAATTGTTATTATTTAATGAGAATTTTATATAAAAAAAACAATGTCATCTTCTAATAAAGAAAAAAATCTATTTGGTGAAGAAAAATTAATTGACGATAGAATCAAAAAAATTGATTCTTTGAAATCATTGGGTATTGATCCATATCCCGCTCGATTCAATAGAACCCATACTACTCAAAAAGCAATTAATTTATATACAAAAATGGAAGAAGAACGTAAGGAAAGTAAATTACTTGAAATAAAAATTTCTCTTTCAGGTAGGGTAATGTCAAAGCGTGATATGGGTAGTGTATGTTTTATAGATATCAAAGATATAGATGGAACTATACAAATTTTTTCAAAAAAAGATCAGATGAAAGAAAACTATTCTTTATTAGATTATGTAGATATAGGAGACATAATAGGTGTACATGGAGTTGTTTTTAAGACTAGAAGAGGCCAAATTAGTATTGATTGTGATCAATTATCTATACTGACAAAATCTATTAGACCGTTGCCTGATAAGTGGGGAGGATTAAGTGACCATGAGTTAAGATTTAGGCAAAAATATTTAGATTTGATTTCCAATCCTCAAGCTTTGAAAAATGCGACATTGAGATCTAATGTTGTTAGATATATGCGTGACTTTATGCATGACAAAGGCTTTATAGAGGTTGAAACTCCTATACTAGTACCTATTGCTGCTGGTGCTCAAGCTACTCCTTTTGAAACATACCACAATCAATTAAGTGAAAAACTATACCTTAGAATAGCCACAGAATTATATTTAAAAAAGTTAATTGTAGGTGGAATAGAAAAAGTTTTTGAGATCGGCAGACTCTTTCGAAATGAAGGTTTAGATCATAATCATAATCCAGAATTTACGACTATAGAATCATATGAAGCCTATTCAGATTATAACGATGTTATGGAATTAGTTGAAAATATGGTAAGTTATATTGCAAAAAAAATTAACGGATCTATGATAATTAAATCAAAAGATAATAATATTCCAGATATAGATCTTACACCTCCGTGGAAAAGACTTGATTTGCGTAAGACTCTTATTGATAAGGTTGGAATTGATTATCTCGAAATTAATAATAGAGATATATTAGCTAAAAAGATGAAAGAATTAAAAATTCATGTTGATGAAAATGCTACATGGGGGAGATTATTAGATAAGGTCATATCTTCTTCCATAGAACCTGAATTAATTCAGCCTCATTTCCTTGTAGATTATCCCTTAGAAATGTCTCCCTTAGCAAAGAAAAAACCAGATTCTGAAAATATAGTGGAAAGGTTTGAGGCTTTTGTTATGGGTTCAGAATTAGCAAATGCATTTAGCGAATTAAATGATCCAATTGACCAAAGAAAAAGGTTTGAAGATCAGGAAAAAATGAGAGCAATACAAGGTGATCTTGAAGCTGATCGCTTGGATGAAGATTTTTTAATTGCTATTGAGCATGGTATGCCTCCAACAGGGGGACTTGGATTAGGTGTGGATAGATTGACAATGCTTTTGTCTGGTGAATCTTCTATAAGGGAGATTTTACTTTTCCCTGCTATGAGAAAACAATAATAATTAAGAAAATGCTATGATTTCCATTGAAAAAATATTAAGCCAAACAAATTATGTTGAAAAATCTTTGATAAATAGGGGTGAAAAACCTCCTATAGAAGAAATAATATCCCTTGAAACTAGAAGAAAAGAGATAATTACTTTAGTAGATAATCTTCGGAATAAAAAAAACACAGTAAGTAAAAATATAGGTGACTCAAAACGTCCCCCAAACCAACAAGAGATTAATGATATGAGAATTATAGGGGATCAGATAAAATCTTATGACTCTGAACTCTCTAGAGTTATTTTTGACCTGGAGAAGATTTTACTCACAATTCCTAATATTCCACTTGATGATGTTCCAGTGGGTCCAGATGATAGTTATAATGAAATTGTTTACTCTTCGGAAATAGAACAAACAACTCACAATAATCCTCATTGGGACATTGGGAAAAAACTAAACCTTTTGGACATAGAATCCAGTGCAAGAATTTCAGGAAGTAGATTTTATGTATTAAGAGGAAAAGGTGCTAAGTTACACAGAGCTTTAGGTGATTGGATGTTAGATGTCCATACTAATGAAAATCATTATGAAGAAATAGATCCTCCATTTTTAGTTAAAGAGGAAACTATGATTGGATCAGGAAATTTACCTAAATTTAAAGATAATTTATACATGGATTCAGAGACTGATCTATGGCTGATTCCAACTGCTGAAGTAGCGTTAAATGGAATGCATCAAGGCCAGATAATTAAACCTGGCGAGCTACCAAAAAAATATGTTGCAAAAACTCCAAGTTTTAGAAAAGAACATACAGCTGCAGGGAGAGATGTGAGAGGCATAAAGAGGGTTCATCAGTTTGAAAAGGTAGAAATATTTAGATTTGTTGAACCTGATGATTCTATTGCTGTACATGAAGAAATGTTAAAAGAAGTAGTTGATCTGTGCAAAAGATTAGGATTAATATATAGAATTTTGAAACTATCTACAGGTGACATTGGTTTTCAATCAGCAAAAACATATGATATTGAGGTCTGGTCCAAAGGAACTGGAGAGTGGCTAGAGGTAAGTTCTGTGTCAAACTGCTTAGATTTTCAGACAAGAAGAAATAATACTAGATTTAAGAATTCTCAGAATAGTTCCACAATTTTTCCACATACACTAAATGGTTCAGGTTTAGCACTACCAAGAATATGGATTGCTGTATTAGAAAATGGCTTACAAAAAGATGGTTCAATTATAATACCTGAAGAATTAGTTAAGTATACTGGTTGGGAAAAAATTTAAAATTATTGCTGGCTATTATATACATTCATTGCTTCATCTATGTCTGTTTCTAATATTATTTCTAATGCATTAATACATCTATCTATAGATTTATTTATTAGAATTTTTTCTTCAGGTAAAAACTTTCCTAGAACATAAGAAATTTGTTCACTCCTAATTATTGGTTCTCCAATACCTATCCTTATTCTCATAAATTCTTCAGTTTCAAGTGAAGTAATTATAGATTTCATACCATTATGCCCACCAGAGCTACCATTTTTTCGAATTCTAATCCTACCTATTTGTAGGTTAATATCGTCATATATAACAATTATTTTTTTTGAATTATATTTCTTTGCAATTTGGCTAATAATTTCACCAGAATTATTAATAAAAGTAGCTGGGTATAGCATTATAATTTTTGAATCTTTTATTAATGAGGTAGAAATATAGTATTCTTTATTTTTTTTATTTATATTTAGGTTATATTTTTTATTTATTTTATCTAATACCGACCATCCGATATTATGTCTGGTATTCTTATATTTTCCTCCTGGATTACCTAGTCCTACTAATATCCAAGGAGTATTTATATTATTACTATAGTCTGAAAATTTCATTTTTATCTTTCTTCAATATTTAGTATTGATAACAACTCATTTTCGCTAACTATTTTAATATTTAATTTTTTAGCATTATTCAATTTACTTCCTGGAGAATCTCCAACAACTACATAGTTGGTATTTTTTGATACAGAAGAAGAGATTTTACCTCCTGCAATTTTTATTTTATTTTCTAATTCTAATCTTGAAAA
>MDSV01020062.1_pt1 | contig 12556 bp, 12 predicted proteins | sample 810851 | NCBI WGS metagenome assembly MDSV01 (sample SAMN05326640, study PRJNA326480) | marine metagenome | isolation source: seawater | place: Atlantic Ocean: North East | collected 2012
GGGACTATAAATTTTAAAAAATATGCAGGGAAATTAACTTCCCTGCATAAATATCTGTATTATTATATTTAAATTTAAATGTGTAAATATGACTAACATTTATAAAGGCGCTCTTAATGAGCTATCATCAGTTTTTGAAGAAATTGATGATGAGCAAGTTAATAAATCTATTGATATTATGGCTAAGGCAAATAAAATAGTTGTATTTGCTGGAGGCCGTGAAAAACTTCAGATAATGGGTTTCGCAATGCGATTATTTCATATGGGTTTAAAAATTTCTGTTGAGGGAGATATGACTACACCCCCCGTAAGAAAAGGAGACTTATTTATTGCTTCTGTAGGTACAGGGTATATCTCTACGGCCTTTGCACTCATGGAAGTTGCAAAAAATGCAGGGGCATCAACATTAATGATTACTGCTCAACCTTCAGGTAAATGCTCTAAATTTGCAGATTTTATTCTTAATTTACCAGCACAAACAATGGCAGATGACCAAGGAGAAAAGAAAACTTCAATTCTTCCAATGGGATCTCTTTTTGAAGGGTCGCTTTTTATACTTTTTGAAGTTATGGTGCTTAAACTTATTGATAAACTAAATATAGATTCTGATTTTATGCGTTCTAATCATACAAATTTGGAGTAAGTATGACTGAAAGATCTAATTCAACAAATCAATCTCATAATAATAGTGCTATTTCTTTTCATAATGTATCAAAAATTTTTGGAGGTGTTCAAGCTTTGAAAGATGTATCTTTTGAAGTTGAGAAGGGAGAAATTCATTGTTTGGCAGGTGAAAATGGAAGTGGTAAAAGTACTTTAATCAAAATTATTACAGGAGTTTATCAGCCAGAAACAGGAGTTAGTATGGAGTGTTTTGGAAAAAAACTAAACTCCGTGTCTCCTAGTGATGCCAGAAATTTGGGTCTTGCAGTTATTTGGCAAGATTTAGCACTATTTCCAGAAATGAATGTAGCAGAAAATATTGCATTTGACGCTTTGCTTGGTAATCGACCACGCCTAGTCAATAAATCAAATTTAATCCAAATAGCTTCTAACTCTTTAGCAAGACTTGGGGTTGATATTGATCTTCAAACGAGCCTTAAAAATTTACCTATTGCCCAAAGACAAATAGTTGCAATAGCAAGATCCTTAGTAAGTAATGCGCGTGTTATATTCATGGATGAACCAACTTCTTCCTTAACGCAAACTGAAACAGACAATTTACTATCTGTAGTTAGAAAACTCTCTAAATCTGGAGTTTCTGTTGTGTTTGTTAGTCATCGACTTGCAGAAGTTATTGAAATAGCAAACAGGGTTACAGTATTAAGAGATGGAGATCTTGTTGGGGTTTTTAAATCAGAAGGAATGACACAATCTAGATTAACTGAATTGATGACAGGTCAAAAATTTAGCTCAGAGGTATCAGCTAAAAAAATACTAAGTAGTGAGAAAGTTTTAGAAGTAAATCAATTAACACGCGATGGGGAATTTTCAGATATAAATTTAACTATTAAAAAAGGTGAGATTTTGAGTATAACAGGCTTAATAGGATCTGGTCGCACTGAGCTTGCATTAACATTATTTGGAAGATCAAAACCATCCAGTGGTAATATAAAACTAAATGGAAAAACTCTAAAACTAAAATCTAATAGAGATGCTATTAAAGAAGGTATAGCATATGTTCCTGAAGATCGCTTATCATTAGGTTTGGTGCAGCCTCAGCCAATTTCTGATAATTTAGTTTTGCCAATATTGAAATTTATTTCAAACAGAAATGGATTAATTTCAAAAGAAAAAAAATTAAAAATTGTAAACACTTTCATTAATAATCTGACTATTAAAGTAGGTCACTCAGATGATGCGATAACAACTCTTTCTGGAGGTAATCAACAAAGAGTTGTTTTAGCTAAATGGCTAGCATCAAAACCTAAATTGCTTATTTTAGACAGCCCAACAGTTGGAGTTGATGTTGGTGCTAGGGCTGGATTATTTCAAATTGTTAGAAAATTAGCTGAAGAGGGTCTAGCTATTTTAATGATATCTGATGAAGTTCCTGAAGTATATTTTAATTCAGATCGAATTCTACATATGTCTAAAGGCAAAATTATTAAAGAATATAACCCTAATGAAATACAACTTAATGAATTAGAGATTGCTGTTTATGGATAAATTCATGAAAAATTATCAAACTGAGTCAAGATTAATAATTGTACTGTTATTGATGTGTTTATTTTTATCTTTTTCTACTGATACTTTTTTTACCTTAAATAATTTTACAAATTTAATGAATAATAATGCAATCAATCTTATTTGGGCATTTGGGTTGTTAGTTGTATTAATAGCGGGTGGAATTGACATATCTTTTGCAGTAGCTGCATCAGTTGTTCAGTACATAGCAGTCTATGCATTTGAAGCTATTGGGGGAGGAAACTGGGCAATTGGTTTTGTTGTAGCAATATTCTTAGGAACAATGCTTGGTTTCATTAATGCTTTTTTAATTCATTATTTTCGAATCATTACTATCGTTGTTACGATATCGACATATAATGCATTTTTTGGATTATTAATGTTTTTTACAAATGGAAGATTTCTATATAATCTTCCAGACTGGTGGGTCAGTAGAATTATAATTGTTGAACGTCAAATGGCAGATGGTTCTTGGGCTGAACTAACTTTACCTGTAGCTATTATGTTTGTAGTTATGTTTGCGACCTATATGCTTATTAATAAAACTTCAACTGGACGGCAATTATACGCATTTGGTGATAATCCTGAAGGAGCGAGAAGATCAGGTATAAATATAGCCCTTATGCAGTTCATAGCTTTTGGTTGGATGGGTGCGATGGCAGGAGTTGCAGGGTTTATGCAAGTAAATATTGTACAAGAAGTAGTGCCAATGGCTTTGCTTGGAAGAGAATTAGAAGTTCTCGCAGCTGTTGTTTTAGGTGGAGCAAGATTAGGAGGTGGACGAGGTTCAGTTCTAGGTTGTTTTTTAGGTGTTTTTATAGTTGCGGTTACTCAAAATGGACTTAATTTGATGGGTGTAACTCCGTATGCTTTTAAAATGGTAGTTGGGGCAATTATTTTAATTGCTATTTCTACTTCAAATATCAATTTTGACTTTAAAAAAATTTTAAACTTTAAAAATAAAAAATATGAATAATTATATTAAATTTTTACGTAAAAAAATAGGTGATGACGTATTAGGTTTGTTAATAATTCTTCTAATTGTAGCAGTACTATTTAGTTCTACAAATTCTCAGTTTCTTACAGCTGCTAACTTTAATTCAATTGCTTTTCAATTACCAGTTTTAGGACTGTTAACTCTAGCAATGCTTGCTCCATTGTTACATGCTGGTTTGAATCTTGCAATTATTTATCAAGCAAATTTATGTGGACTAACTTTGGCATACTTCTTAAACATGGATGGTGGTGTTGATGCTAGTGTTATGACATTTTTCTTTGGCGTATTTGCAGCTCTTATTGTTGGGGCTGTAACAGGTTTGGTTATGGGATTAGTTGTTGCTTACGTGGGAGCCCACCCAATTCTAGTATCTCTTGCAATGATGATTTTTCTTAGAGGAGTAGGAGTATTTCTAACAAGTGGAGGGGATATATCTGGGTTTCCAGAATTTATGGCTCCGATAGGCCATGGATTAATAATAGGTATACCAATTCCATTAATTATATTTGGATTTATAGCCTTAATTTGGCATGTAGTATTAAATTCAACAAGACATGGCTTTTCTATTTATATGATAGGATCAAATATTGAAGCAACTGATTTTGCGGGAGCACATACAAAAAGAACTCTTACACTTATCTACACATTATCAGGAGTGATTTGTGCAATTGCTGGAATATTGATGTTAACTCGTTTTAATTCAGTAAGAGTTGGGCATGGCGAAGCTTTACTCTTGGTAACAGTTTTAGCTTGTTTTCTAGGAGGTGTTGATCCATTCGGAGGTTTTGGTAGAGTTATACCAGTGGTGATAGCATTAATTATATTACAGATGTTGGCATCTGGACTTAATCTTTTTGGTGCTAGTCAACACCTATCTACAGCAGTATGGGGTCTTTGTTTAATTTTAGTAATGGTTGTAAGATTTTTTATAATTAAATACAAAATTTTTATATCGGATAAAGGAGGATAATTATGAAAGGTTTTGGAGTTCACACAAGCATGTGGACAATGGAATGGACACCAGGGGCTGCAGAAAAAACTGTTGAGGCAGCCGTGTATTACAAGATGGACTTTATAGAAATTGCGCTGCTAAATATATCTATTGTTGACGCTAAGCATACTAAATCATTATTAGAAAAAAATAATTTAAGAGCTATATGTTCATTAGGTCTTCCTCAAGAGTCATGGGCCTCTCATAACCCTGAGGGTGCAATAAATCATCTAAAAACATCGATTGACAAGACTGCTGAAATGGGATGTGAGGCTCTTTCAGGAGTAGTGTATGGAGGAATTGGTGAACGTTCAGGTCTACCACCATCTCAAAAAGAATTAGATAATGTAGCATATGCATTAACTGAGGCAAATAAACATGCAAAATTAAAAGGTATTTTCTTTGGTATTGAACCAGTAAACCGTTATGAAACGCATCTTATTAATACTGCTTCTCAAGGTGTATCTATGATTGAAAAAATTGGTTCTGATAATATTTTTTTACATCTGGATACTTACCATATGAATATTGAGGAAAAAGGTGTTGCTAACGGTATCTTAGATTCAAAAGATCATTTGCGCTATATTCATCTTTCAGAAAGTGACCGTGGAACTCCAGGATGGGGTACTTGTGATTGGGATGAAATTTTTGGAACACTTGCTGCAATTAATTTTAAAGGTGGTTTAGCAATGGAAAGTTTCATAAATATGCCTCCAGAAATAGCTTACGGATTATCAGTTTGGCGCCCTGTTGCTAAAGATCAAACTGAAGTCATGGAAAATGGATTGCCATTTCTTCGTGGTAAAGCTAAACAATATAGGCTCATATAATCTATGCAAAGCACTTCTCAAATAACTATTGAGAAACTCAAAAATATATTGATCAAAAAATGTAAAGATAAAGATAGGATCATATTAGCAATTGCAGGACCTCCTGCATCTGGAAAATCAACTCTAGCCAAAAATATTTCTGATTCTTTTAATTCAACAAAACCTACTTTCTCATCAGTCGTAGGTATGGATGGATTTCACTACGATGATACTTACTTAATTTCAGCTGGTCTTAGAGAAAAAAAAGGAGCTATTCAAACCTTTGATTTTGGGGGACTTTATCATACATTGAAAAGATTATATGAAAATAATGAAAAAGAAGTAACCGTACCTGTCTTTGATAGAGAGATTGAAATTGCTAGAGCTGGTGCACAAAGTATTAATTCTAAAATCCCACTAATTATTGTTGAAGGTAATTATCTTCTTATAAATTCTGATCCTTGGTCTAAATTAAAAATATTTTTTGATTTAAAAATCTTTCTTACAGTCTCTAAAGATGAGATTTATAAGAGGTTAATTAAACGCTGGAAAAAATTTAAAATACATGAAAATGAAATAAATAATAAAATTCATAACAATGACCTTCCTAATGCAGAATTTATTAACGCCAAAAGTAATGGTGCTGATTATGTAATGGTTACCAATTAATTTAGCATGAATATTTCTAAAAATGTTGGTGTTTTAGATGTTGGAAAATCAAATATTAAACTATCTGCTTGTAATTATTTTGGCGAAGTTCTTGATACTATCTCAACTCCAAATGAAATTTGTGATGAAAAACCATGGAAATATCATGATTTAGAAAAGACTAATATCTGGGTTTTAGAAAATCTATCCTATTTCTCAAAAAAATATAATTTAAAACACTTTATATCAGCTGGACATGGCTCAGGCCTTGTATTTGTTGGTGAAGATATTGATAAAAATAACGATGGTACTTCTTTACCAATGATAGATTATGAACAGTCTATGCCTGAAGATATAGATAGAGCATATGAAAAATTATGTGGTGATTTTTATGATAGAGGTTCTAAAATCATGGGTAGTGCCTCACATGCAGCAAGACAAATGTTCTGGGCTGAGACAGTTGAGCCAGATAAATTTAACAATTCCAAATGGGCACTAGGCATTGCACAATATTGGGCATGGAGATTATCTGGTATAGCTGTTAGTGAAATTACCTCTTTGGGAGCTCAATCACATCTATGGAATACCCTAAACAAAAGATGGTCAAAAATTGTAAATAATAAAAAATGGAAAAGATTATTACCTCCTTTTAAAGAAACTTATACTCCATTAGGTCAAATTCGAAAAAAACTAGCTAAAAATTTTAATTTACCTGAAGAAATGTTAGTCTATGCTGGTGGACACGATAGTTCAATAAATTTTTATAGATATCAGTCTGCGGGACTAAAAAATTTTTGTGTAGTATCAACAGGCACTTGGATAGTAGCTATGGCTGATAATGTTAACCCTAACATAATAAAAGAGTCTTTAAGCATGACTATAAATGCAGATATTTTTGGTAAAATGATCGGATGTTCTCTTGCTCAAGGTGGAAGAGAATTTGAAATAGTATCTGGTAAACAATCAAAAAACGCTAATGTTGATATTCCTTCACTATCAAAAATAATTAAACAAGAAACTATGGTAATACCCACTTTTAGCAATTATGATGGACCATTTCCTTGCAGTGCAAACAAAGGTAGAATTTATGGACCTATTCCAAAAAACAAAAAGGAAAGGTATGCTCTAGCTGTTTTATATACTGCGCTTTTAACTTTCACATGTGCTAATATGTTCGGCTCTCAGAGAGATTTAATATTAGATGGAAGTTATTTACGTGATCCTGTTTTTGCGCAAATTGTTTCAAAGCTTTGCAATAATAGAAGAACATTTTATGATACTGAAATATATGGGATTGCTGCTGGCTCAGCTCTTTTATGCTTTCATGGGGAAAATAATGTTAAATTAAATTTAATCACACCAGAAAATATTTCAGGAATACCTAATTTAATTACTTATACAAATAAGTGGAAAAATTTAATAACAAATCAGATGAAAGGTTAGAAAAAATGAATGAAGAAAAACTTAATTTATCCAAAGAAATGATTAACACATGTCAAAGAATGGACTCATCAGGAATAAACCAAGGAACAGCTGGAAATTTATCAGTTAGATTTGCAGAAGGTTTTTTAATAACACCTACATCATTACCATATAATGAAATGAAGCCTGAAGATATTGTAGAAATGGATTGGAAGGGAACTTATCTTGGTAGACGTCCTTCATCAGAATGGCGATTTCACCGGGACATTTTAAAAAATAGATCAGATATAAATGTTGTTCTTCACAGTCACTCTTTAAATGCAACATCTTTGGCAATACATCACAAAACTATCCCTGCTTTTCATTATATGGTAGGTCTAGCGGGGGGAAATAATATTCGTTGTGCAAAATATGAAACTTTTGGAACACAAGCTTTATCAGATGCTGCAATCGTTGCATTAAAGGATCGAACGGCTTGTCTTTTAGGCCAACATGGAATGATTAGTCTAGGAAAAACTTTTGATGAAGCCTTTACATTAGCTACTGAAATTGAAACACTATCAAAAATTTATGTAAAAGCACTTTCAATTGGTGAGACACCTGTTCTTTCTGATGAAGAGATGATTAAAGTTATAGATCAAATGAAACGCATGAGTTATGGCAAAGGCCCTGAGCCAGAAGGTTCAAATGATATAGCAAGGTCAAAAAATGAGTAAGGATGTTATTATTGGAGTTGACGCAGGTACATCTGTATTGAAAGCTGTAGCGTTTACAACAAATGGCAAAGAATTAGCAAGTGCATCAACTCCAAATATTTATAAGACTTCTAACGATGGTGGAGTAACACAATCACCAAATCAAACTTGGGAAAATTGTGTAAAAATAATTTCTGATTTATGTTTAAAACTTCCAGGATTAGAGAATAGAACTCTTGTTATATCAATAACTGGGCAAGGTGATGGAACATGGCTTGTTGATGGAAAAGGTGAACCAACTTGTGATGCTTTGCTATGGATGGATTCAAGATCTGCAAAAATAGCTAATAAACTTGCCTCTCTTTCAACAGAAGAAGCAAGATTTAATTCTACTGGAACAGGAATTTTTGCAGGACAACAAAGTAGTCAATTAAAATTTATCGAATCATCTTCTTCTGACATTTTAAATAAATCTGAAATTGCCTTCCACTGTAAGGATTATTTATATATGAAACTTACAAATATCAAAGCTACTGATCCTTCTGAAGCTTGTATGTCTTTTGGTAACTTTCGTAACAGAACTTATGATGATGAAGTGATTAAAAATCTTGGACTCTGGAAGAGAAGGTCGCTCTTACCAGAAATTATTGATGGTAGCAAAACAACACATCCATTGACAGAAAATGCATCTAAAAGTACGGGTTTAAAATCTGGAACACCTGTCTCACTTGGATATTTAGATGGCCTTTGTTCTTTTTTAGGAAGTGGTGGTTATGATCCAAATAAAAAAGTTGGAAATACAATTATTGGTACAACAGGAGTTCATATGAAATCTTCAATTGCTTCTGAAACAAATTTGGATTTAAATTCAAAAACTGGATACGTTCTTGTTCTTCCTATGCCAAATTATGTCCTTCAATTGCAATCAAATATGTCAGGAAGTTTAAATATAGATTGGTTATCATCTGTAGCTTTAGATTTATTTGAAGAATTTAATATTGATATTAAATCAAATGAATTGATATCAAAAATTGATCAATGGGTAGATTCATCAAAACCAGGCAAAATTCTTTACCACCCTTACATTTCAGATGCAGGCGAAAGAGGTCCATTCATAGATAATTTTGCAAGAGCAAGTTTTATTGGTTTAAAATCTTCAAATCGTTATCCAGATATGATGAGAAGTTTAATTGAGGGTTTGTGTCTGGCCTCTCGAGATTGTTATTTAGCCATGGGATCAATTCCAAATGAAATAAGGCTAGCGGGTGGAGCAACACAATCAAAGGCTCTGCGTAAAATTTTTGCATCTACATTAAAAACTTCTGTTCGAACTTCTAATAGAAAGGAGCCAGGTGCATCAGGAGCTGCAATGATAGGTGCTTTAGCAACTGGCATTTATGATGATTGGGATAAATGCCTATCAGAATGGGTAGAACCTTTACTTGGAGAATTGGAAGATTATGATGAAGATTTAGCCAGCACATATAATAAATTATTTGAAAATTATCTTAAAACTAGACTAAGTTTAGCTCCTATATGGCCTGAACTTTAAAAGAAAGGAAAAAATGATCGAAAAAAATAATCTCGACACAAGAAAAGAAATAATAAAAGTATGTAAATTGATGGCAGAAAAAAACCTTGTGGCTGGAACAGAAGGTAACATTAGTGGGCGAGCTTCAAATGGAAATATTATAATGACTCCCTCAGGATATAATAAAGGTAATATTAACGAAGATATGCTTATTGAGACGGACTTAGAGGGTAATGTAATCTCAGGAGATTTAAAACCTACTTCAGAAATAAACATGCATTTAGGATTTTATAAAGAAAGATCAAAAGTAATGGGAGTTGTTCATGGTCATCCTATTTACATGACTGCATTTGCTGCTTCTGGAGAACAATTACCTGATAATATTCTTCCTGAAATAGTAGCATTATTTGGAAAAATAGTCACTGTACCCTATGATACCCCTTCATCAATAAAACTTGCAAATGTACTAAAACCATTTGTAAAAAAACATAATGTTTTTATTTTACAAAATCATGGCGCTGCTGCTGTTGGAACAAGTGTTAGCGATGCTTACCACCGGCTTCAAGTTTCTGAAGCATATGCGAACATTGTTTGGGCAGCAAAAACATTGGGTGGTGTAAAACCTATTAAAACAGAAAAAATAAATGAGCTTTTAAATATGGTTAAACCTTCATATGAATAGAAATGTTAATAATTTATCATTAAAACTATTTGAAAATTATTATTTTTTTTATAACATAAAAAAATGTTAAATATAAAAAAAATATATGTTTGATATTAGATTGCAAAGTTATATAAATAATAGTTTTATTAATTCCTCTGGTAAAGAATTAGATAATATAAATCCATCTGATGGAAAAATATTAAATTCTTTTAATGAAAATTCTCTAAAAGAAGTTGATGATGCTATTCATAGTGCTCGTCAAGCGCAGAAATTATGGGAAAAAATTCCAGCTATTGAAAGAGCTGTCTATCTTAAAAAAATTGGTGATAAAATAAAAGACAACGCAAGTAAAATTGTAAATATTATTGTTCAAGAACAAGGTAAAATCAAATCTTTAGCTGAGGGAGAAGTTAACAATACAGCTGAATATTTTTATTACATGGCTGAATGGGCAAGACGTATTGAAGGAGAAATTATAACAAGCGATGTAAAAAATGAAAATATTTTTCTTTATAGAGTACCTATGGGAGTAGTAGCTGGAATTCTTCCATGGAATTTTCCTTTTTTTTTAATTGCAAGAAAGGTTGCTCCAGCATTAATAGCTGGTAACTCAATAGTTATAAAACCAAGTGAAGAAACATCAAATAATGCATTTTTTTTTACAAAAATAATTGATGAACTTAATTTACCAAAGGGTTTAATCAATTTTGTATATGGAAGAGGAGAAACTGTAGGAAAATATTTAAGTGCTCACCCAGATATAGATATGATTAGTTTTACTGGAAGTGTTGAAACGGGTTCTTTAATAATGCAAGAAGCAGGCAAAAATATAACAAAAGTTAATCTTGAATTAGGTGGTAAGGCACCTGCTATTGTACTAGGAGATGCAAATATTGATAAAGCTGTAAATAAAATTAAAAATGCAAGAGTTGTTAATAGCGGTCAAGTTTGTAACTGTGTAGAAAGAGTTTATGTTCAAAATAATATTTTAGATGAATTTACAGATAAGCTCTCAAAAGTTATGGAAAATGTCAATTATGGTAACCCTAATGTTGATAGTGATATTGAATATGGACCTATGATAAATAATGATGGTTTAATTAAAGTGGAAGAGCTAGTTAAATCTGCATCCACTGAAGGAGCTGAAATTATTACTGGAGGTAAGAGCACCAAAATAGAAAATGGATCTTATTATCAACCTACAGTAATTAGGAACTGCAAGCAAAACATGAAAATTATTAGAAAAGAAATATTTGGACCAGTTTTACCAATTGTAGCATTTGATGAACTTGATGAAGCAATTAGTTACGCAAACGATTGCGAGTATGGACTAACATCCTCCATATTTACTAATAATATTAAAATAGCTATGAGAGCTGCTAATGAAATAAAATTTGGTGAGACTATGATTAATAGAGAAAATATGGAAATTTTCCAAGCTTTTCATGCTGGTGTAAGAAAGTCAGGAATTGGGGGCGCTGATGGGAAACATGGCTTGTATGAATATATGCAAACACATGGAGTTTATATAAATTACGACGATTAGATAATTTTATTAATCTTAGTTTTTAATAATAGGGTATTAAGTGTAGCTTGTTTGTAACCAAAATTTATTTTTTTCTAAAATACGTTAAATAAAAATTCTAATTTAGGGCAAAGAAAAAAGGATTTAAACCCTTGGTAGTATTACTACTATACACGCTTTCCAAATTTGTCTGTGTGAACTTTGCCTCGTTCTCTTTTTATAAAATAACTAAGTTAACCTTTGTAATTTCTAAGTTAGATTTAAAATAAGTAAAAAATATAACTTACAATTAATAAATTAATCATTATATAACTAAATTTTATATAAAAAAAATAATTGTGAAAGATCAAATCAAAATTTGGAATAAAAGTTACAAAAAAAAAGATAATTTTTTGCTATATCCAAGTGAGCATGTAGTTCGTTTTTTTAACAATTTTGTTTACAAGGTAAAAGAATTCAAAATTAAAAAGAAAAAATTAAAAATTTTAGATTTGGGTTGTGGGGCTGGCAGACATTTAGTTTATTTTGGGGAAAATAAATTTGAAGTTATTGGATATGATATTAGTAACACAGCTTTAGAATTAGCAAAAAAAAATTTGGAATTGAATAAAATAAAAAAATATAAACTTTCTAACAGCTTAAATTCTAAAATTATTAAAAATAATGATATCGATATAATAGTATCTCATGGTGTACTTGATTCTATGACTAATGAGGAGGCCAAAAAAAATATCCAAATTGCTAAATCAAAATTAAAGAAGAATGGATTATTCTATGTTGAGGTAATTGGAAAAAAAACTACAAAACCAAAAAGTATAAAATTATCAAATGGTAGCTATCTAATTAAAACAAAACATGAATTGAATACTTTTCAGACATATTATGATGATAAAAAAATTAAAACCTACTTTAAGGATTTTGATATAATCAAAAAATACATCGTCACTGAAAAAAATAAGAATAATATTCATGAACAGTATATAGTAATTATGAAAAAATAAAAAGTGGCGGAGAGAGAGGGATTCGAACCCTCGAAAGTATTGCTACTTTACACGCTTTCCAAGCGTGCTGATTAAACCGCTCTCAC
>MDSV01030766.1_pt1 | contig 12554 bp, 12 predicted proteins | sample 810851 | NCBI WGS metagenome assembly MDSV01 (sample SAMN05326640, study PRJNA326480) | marine metagenome | isolation source: seawater | place: Atlantic Ocean: North East | collected 2012
ATATTTTCTTGATAATTTGGGAATGAATTTAATAAAAGTACCGTCTGGAGAGTTAATAAACTTAGATTTTCTCTTTTCAGTAGCAAGGCTAAATAAGAAAATTTTTCTTTCTACAGGCATGGCTACAGAAGATGAGATTGAAGATGCTCTTGCGGTCATAGAATTCTCAAATGAAAATGAAAATAGACCAGAAAACTTAGATGAACTTCATGAATTCAAAAAAGAGCATTTAAATTATTCATCTCTTAAAGATAAAGTAGTTCTATTACAGTGTACTAGTTCTTACCCTTGTGAAGATCAGTTTGTAAACAGCTCAGTTATCAGCTCATTCAAGAATAAATATAAAATTGAAGTAGGGTTTTCTGATCACAGCTTGGGTTATAGCGCTTCTCTGCTCGCTGTTGCCCAAGGGGCAACAGTTTTAGAAAAGCACTTTACAAGAGATAAAAATAACACTGGTCCCGATCATTCGTGCTCACTTAATCCCTTAGAGCTAGAAGAATTTGTATCTTTAGTTAGGAAATCTGAGATCCAAATGGGAAATTCTGAAAAGTCATGCACTTTACCAGAAGAGGATACTAGGAGAACTGTTAGAAAAAGAATTGTATCTACAAAATCAATTAACAAAGGTGAAAATTTTACTAGAGAAAATATTTCTTTATTAAGGTCTGAGAAGGGTAAAGAAGCTAAATATTTCTGGGACTTGCTAAACAAGGAATCAGTAAAGAGCTACGAAGCAGGTGAACCAATTGAATAATAAGAGAATAATTCTTGTAGGTTCTGGAGGCCACGCTAAAGTAGTTTTTAATACACTTGTTGTTAACAACTTTGAAGTGGATGAGATATTTGATCCGAAAGTAAATAATTACACTTTATTTTCGGGTATTACTAAAAGAACAGACGATAATCTTTTATTCACTTATGATCCTCTTAAATGTAATTTGTATTTAGGTATAGGAGATAACCCTCCAAAGAAGAGAAAAGATTTCTTTTCTTTAGCCCAAGACAAAGGATTTGAGTTTCCGCCTCTTTTCCATCCCAGAGCAATAATTTCCGATGACCTTAGTTTTGCTGATGGATTACAAGTAATGGCTGGAAGTGTTATTCAACCAAATTGTTCTATTGGTAAGAATTCAATTATAAATACCTCAAGTATAATAGAGCATGATGTGACTATTGGTAATAACTGCCATGTAGCACCAGGGGTAACTATTTGCGGTAATGTAAAAGTAGGTGATGATGTTTTTATTGGAGCGGGTACAACCATATGTCCTAATGTTCAAATATCTGACGGTACATTTATCAAGGCCCATCAATTAATTAAATAATTGTGAATAAAGAATATATTGATCTTTTATGTGAAGGCAACTTAGATCTTGAGTCGGCCATCAAAATTCTAAGAAAATCTCAAGCTAAAATCATTATTGTTGTAGATGATAGAAAAAGATTACTAGGAACCTTAACAGATGGCGATGTAAGGAGGGGTCTTCTTTCTGGCCTAAATATGCAAGATTCCATTGATAGGTTTGCAAACCTTAATCCAATTTTCGTAACAGATAAGGAAATACTTGAAAAAAAGAATATCTTTCATGATCTAGAGATTCTTCACATACCAGTTATCAATGAAGAGAAAAAAGTAGTTGATATCCTTTCCTCTGATTTGGACGAAGAAGGCTTTGTTAAGCACGCAGTTATAATGGCAGGAGGTTTTGGTAAGCGACTTGGAGATATTAGCAAAACTATACCAAAGCCCATGAACAAGTTTGAAGATAAGCCTTTGCTTGAATGGATTATTTTAGATCTTATTGCTTCTGGTATTAATAAATTTTATATATCTGTTTTTTATAAGAAAGAAATTATAAAGGAATACTTTAAAGATGGTTCGCAATTTGGATGCGAGATAGTCTATTTAGAAGAAAAGGAGCCTATAGGTACTGCCGGTTGTCTATCACTAATTTCTGATCGCAATAATCCATTATTAATTTTAAATGCAGATTTGGTTACTGCTTTGGACTACAAGAGCCTTTTTAATTTTCACAAAAAGAACAATAACTCCCTTACAGTAAGCATTAGAAAGCACATAGTAAATATTCCTTTCGGTGTATTTGATCTTGAACATGAAACCATAAAAAATTTAGAGGAAAAGCCTTCAAGAGATTACTTTATCAATGCAGGTATATACATTCTTGAACCAGAACTGTTAGATCTAGTAAGCCCAAATACTCATATGGACATGACTGAGTTAATAGAAAAGTTAATTGCTGATAGGATAGATATTTCTGCATTTTTTCTGCATGAAAGATGGATTGATGTAGGTATCCCAGAAGATTTAGAATTCGCGAGAACCGAATTTAAAAAAATAAAGTGATAGCAATCATAACAGCCAGAGCCGGTAGTAAAAGACTTCCCAATAAGAATGTCTTAGATTTCCATGGTTTTCCTTTGATTCATTGGACTGTAGAAGCGGCTGTGAAGAGTCAACTATATTCTGATGTTTACATATCCACCGATTGCGAAGAAATATTATCAATTTATGCAGATCATACAAGTGTTGTTTTAAAACGTAGGCCATCTAGATTGGCTGAAGATAAAACATCCAGTGAAGATGTTATTATTGATTTATTAAATGACCCGTTAGTATGTGAAAAAGGGCCTAAATCATTTACTCTTTTACAACCAACCTCTCCTTTACGCACATATAAACATCTTCAAATGGCTTCTCATGTTCATATCAGAAATAACTTAAGTCCAGTCATTTCTTCTACCTCCAAAACTATTGATGAAGTGAATACTCATTCACTTCATAGATTAGAGGATTTTTCTTCATTTAAACCCAACGGTGCATTTTATATGTGTTGTGTAGAAAAATTTATTGAAAAAAAGAGTTTTTACTATGAAGATTTTTATGCATTTTATTTAAATGAAAATAGCTCAATCGACATAGACTATGCAAAAGATTTTGAGAAAGCAGAAAAATTATTCGAACTAAGAGAAATTTAATAATGAAAAATTTATATATAGTTCATTGTATTGATACAGAGGGTCCTTTAACAGAAACTCTAGAAGCTAACTTCGAGAGATTAAAAAATATCTATGGTATAGATCTGAAGCCCTCTCAAGAAAACTTAAATCTACTTAGACAAAAAAAGATAGACCTTAAAGGTCAAGAAGAGGCAGTAAAGAACTTACTAGACCTAAAAAGAACTTCATTCAATGAAAGCTGGGAAGAAATATCCTATATGCTTGACAAAATTCATAGTGAAGATTTTTTATCAAACTATAAAGATTCAATGGACCAATCTTGGAAATACAATTGGTTTTGCTTAGATCACGTTGGATTTACAGGTAAAAACCCAAGGAATAGAGATTCTGGAGATCATAAGGTATTCGATTTTTATAATAAATATACAAAGAAAGTAAGTTCTGGCGTTGTGCAATGGCATTATCACCCCTTACCTATAAATGGAAACTATAATTCTAGCGGAACCACATATCTAAACAGTTCTAATATTTGGGAGATTCTTGCCAAAAAAATTATTGAAAGAAATTGGTTCCCTGCTGCTTATAGACCAGGTTTTCATCTTGAAAGACCTGATGTGAATTGGTTCCTAGAGCAATGGATACCTTTTGATTACGCCAATCAGGCAGTATCAGGAAACGAGACAGATCAGCCAGACCTATCTAACGGAAGATATGGAGACTGGAGAAGTAGCCCTAAGGACTGGAGTATTTATCACCCTAGCCATGACAACTACCAGGTTCCAGGAAATTCTAAAAGATGGATAGCAAGGTGCCTCAACATGGAAGCAAGACTTAGAGAAATTACTCAAGGAGATGTTGACCAGGCTTTTAGTAGAGCAAATAAAGAGAAAAGCACCCTTATGTCTTTTACAAATCATGATTTTAGAGATATGTCAGGTGAAATTGATAAAGTCTTTCAAATGATTAAAAGCTCTTCAATTAAATACCCTGAAGTAAATTATAAATTTACAGATTGCATTACAGCATTTAGAGAAGTACTTGAGTTGAAAAAAACAAGTCCAGGATTGAAAGTTTCACTAGAAGGAAAAGAACATACATCTCTACTTAAAGTTACTTCAGAAGGAACTCTTTTTGGAGTCCAACCATTCTTAGCTATAAAAACTAAGGAAGGAAAATTTTATTGGGAAAATTTTGATTTTTATGACGAAAATGTATGGACTTTTACTTTTGATTCGGAACATGCTTCTCTTGATTTAGTTGACCAAATTGGTATTGCAGGAAACAGTCCTTATGGAAAAACTGAAATTATCAAGATTATTCCCAATAAGGATGAAATTATCTCTTACGAACTGAACTAATTTAGACCTTAAAACCATGATTAGTTCAACAGATAACAGGAGTAATTTCTTAATACAAGTTGCTTACAGTCTCGTTTTTCTTTCAGTAGTTTCTATTTTTATTGATCTACTCTTTGGTTTAGAAGTTCATGCTATTGGGTCTCAAAACCTCTCTTATATATATAGACTTATTTTTATTTTAAAGCCACTTCTAGCACTTGTGGCAATCTTTTACGTTAGAGATTTCCCATTAAAAATTATGTTTTTGCTTATATTTGTATTTCTTGTAATTAAAATAGCCGTTGGTTTGTTTAGTTTCATATCCTTAAAGGCCTACATTCAGCATTTACAATTTTATTTCTATATTATCACTGGATATATTCTAGGATGGTATTTTTGGAGGTATCAAACCTCTATTCAATTTAGTTATAAATTTATTTCTTTCTGGGTCTTTATAAGCTTTCTATTATGTTTAATATATTTTGTTCTCTTTCAGTTAGGTTTTACAACTTACTTTGGCTTAGGCTCACAGCTTTGGATTTTAACTGCCCTTGTTTTAATTTATGAAAGAACTTTACTCCTACAATCAATTATATTTTTGTCTATTTTATTTAGTGGCAAGAGATCAATATTGTTAATCTTTATAGCCCAAGTAGTATTTCCTAAACTGAAATTAAGTTCGATTAAAAATTTAAATATCTTTTATGCTGTTGCTTTCATCATAAGCCTAGGCTCATTAGTTTATTTTTCTGACTTAGGTACAAGATTTACTCCTTTTGTAGATTTGTTTTATTTATATGATCCTATGGATGAAGATCAAAATAGACTTTTAGCCTATCTAGCTACTTCAGGTAGATCGGAGGAGTTCTTTGGTTATTTTGTAGAATCTGAACTTTCTGCTAAGGATATTTTGTTAGGGGTAAATCCTGGACATGCATTTTATATTGTAGATTTAGGTGAAGGTGGGCAATTATTAGAAAAGGAGTTTTTTCATGTCTCTTTCTTAAATTATTTCTTTCATTTTGGATTTATATTTGGATCGCTTGTATTGTACTATCAGGTAAGTGTATTTATTTGGGCCGTTAGAAACTTTGAACAAAGAAAAGAGACTTTGTCTTCATTATATATACCCTATTTCTTAGCATCTTTCTTTGGCGCTATAGTTGTAATAGATGTTTTATTTTGGATTCTCTTCTTTTACTGTTCCTTCCTTAAAAGAAATGAGGTTTAATAAGAAAATTTAAATAACTAATCATCCTATAGTGAAATGAATTATATTTCTTCATTGCGATTAAAGCATTGGGTAAAGAACTTTTTTGTTTTTATACCTATATTAGTTTCGGGTTTATTTATTGAAGCTAGCTTATTAAGAGAATCTTTTTATGCTTTCATGGCTTTTTGTTTTGGATCTAGTTTTGTTTATATTTTTAATGATCTTTTAGATAGAGAAAAAGATAGAAATCACCCTGTTAAGAAATTTAGAGCTATAGCAAGCGGAGAGGTATCTACTTTTATGGCTATTGTAATTTTAATATTGCTTTCAGTATTAATATGGTTAACTCAGAACATTGCGATCAATAACTTTATTTCAATAATCCTTGCTTACATATTCCTTAATATCAATTACTCATTATGGATGAAAAACATACCTGTATTGGATGTTTTGTCTATTTCATTGGGTTTTGTATTGAGAGTTCAAGCAGGTGTGGTAGCCACTGACCTATCTACCTCTCCATGGTTAATTGCGATGACCTTTTGCTTGTCAATGTTACTTGCTCTTGGAAAGAGGAAAGCTGAACTACAAAATTCTAGTCCACAATCATCTAGATCTTCATTATCGGGCTACAACGAGACCATAATTACATCTATGCAATCAGTATTTACCTCTTCAACTCTTATTTTTTATTTTATGTATGCTAATTTAACTGAGAAATTTTTAGGTAATAAAATATTGCTCCAAATATCTACCTTGTTTGTAGTAGCTGGACTCATGAGGTATATTCAGATTGCATTTGATGAAGATATGATTGAGGAACCTACGAACATTCTTCTGAAGGACAAATTTATTCTAATTTCTGTTACCTTCTGGTCAATTAGCATTATTTTAAGTTTTATAATTTAAGAATGAATCTTGACTTCGTTAGGGCCCTAGTTCGTTCTTTAGAAGCTTGTTACGGTTTTAGAGAAGGAGAGGTAGAGCAAACAACTCTATTTATCATCTCTCAGTCAGAAAACATGCCAGATTATTTTTCATTTTCTTTAAAATCTCTTTCGCGTCTTATTGAATTTCTAATTTTTCTTAGGCACTTTAAAAGGTTTCATAAATTAACTTATAACCAACAAATTAATTTGATTTCTTTTTTTAGATCAACAAAAGTTCCATTTATTTCTATGTTCTTGAGATTTATAGAGTCAAGTTTTTTAATGAACTACCTAGAATATAAATATGAAAAAAAAATATAAGGTAATTATTATTGGTTCAGGGCCTGGTGCTGCTACATCTGCATATCTACTAGCACAGAGCGGTATAGAAACATTAATGATTGAAAAAGGTTCAAAATTTGATCTCAATCAAATAGATCCATTCTCCTCTCAAGAAATAAATAAAAAATATAAAAATGGAGGAATGACTGTAGCTTATGGCAAAACTCTCCTAAATTTTGCTGAAGGATCATGTCTTGGAGGAGGCAGTGAGGTAAATAGCGGTTTATTTCATGAACTACCAGAAGAAATTATCAATGAGTGGGAAGAGAGTAATTTATTAACATTCGATAGAGCGTTGCTAAAAGAATCTTACAATTTTGTAAGAGATGAGTTAAGTATAAGCTATATGCCAGAAGGAAAAATCCCTTTAGCATCTTTAAAGCTCAGTAGTGGAAGTAAGGCTCTAGGGTGGGATTGCCCCGAAGTGCCTAGATGGTACAAATATAACAATGATGGGTCGGGAATAAGGCAATCCATGACCCAGACACTAATTCCTAAATTTTTGTCTGTTGGTGGAGAGCTAATAACCAATAGCGAAGTATTAAGAATTCACAAGAGACCAAATAATTTAAACTCTATAGAAGTCTGTAGACACGGAGAAACCGTTAATCTTGAATCTGAATATCTTATCCTTGGTGCAGGTGCAATAAATAGCCCTCATCTACTAAAAAAATCTAAAATACGAAGAAATATTGGAAGCTCCTTACAGTTTCATCCTACTTTCAAATTTATTGCACTTTTTGATGATGAAGTTAACTTTGAAGGAATGGGTGTGCCTGCGCATCAAATAAAGGAATTCTCACCTAGTATAAGTATGGGTTGTTCCATAAGCACAAAACCTTTACTAGCTGTATCATTAAATGATACATCTAACCTTGAATATATTGAAAACTGGAAAAGAATGGGAACTTATTATTGTATGATCACACCTGAAGGGAGAGGAAAGGTTTTCCGTATCCCTCTCTTTAAGGATCCATTAGTAAGCTTCTCATTAACCAGAAGAGATTATACGAATATAAAAACTGGAGCAAAGCTGTTAGCGAAAGCACTTTTTAAAGCTGGAGCAAGGATATTATTTCCTTCTATTATTAATAGAAAAATAATTTTTGAAAAAGAAAGAGATTTAGAACAACTAGATTCTTTAAATGATCGAGATTTAAGTTTAATGTCTATCCATGCTTTTTCAAGTATTCCTATGGGAGGAGACCGTAAAAAATTCCCTTTATCGCCTGACGGTTTTCTTTGGGAAGATTCATCTATCTATGTTTCAGATTCTTCTATGTTATGTTCAGCTCCTTCTGTAAACCCGCAGGCAACAATCATGGCAATAGCTAGAATAAATACAATTAAATTAATTAGCAGAATTCAAAATGAAGTTTAATTATGAGGATATTTTCCTTACCGGATCATCTGGATGGTTGGGCAAGCAGGTTATAGATTCATTGATAAATAATGATCCTGATGTCTTAGTGTTAGAAAAAACAGATAAGCTAAATATAAATTGTTTTATGCATGAGTCTGAGGATGCTAGTTTTCTAAAGAAATATGACAATCATACTTCAATCTTCAAGGGCAACTTGAAGAGAGACGAAGACATAAAGAACTTTCTATATAAAGCTGAAGACAGTTTATTAATTCATACAGCAGGAGTAATTCATCCTAAAAAGATAGAGGAGTTTTATGAAGTTAACTTAGAATCAACAAAAAAACTCGTAGAAGAAGCAGAAAGAAAGAACATAAAGAAAATAATTGTTATATCCTCTAATTCTCCATTAGGATGCAACGAAAGCAATAGCGAGCTATTTGATGAATCCTCTCAGTATAACCCTTATATGAATTACGGTAAGTCAAAAGAGAAGATGGAAATTTATCTTAAAGAAAAGATTAATTCTGGCTTAGATATAACTATACTTAGACCGCCTTGGTTTTATGGATCAAATATGCCTGAAAGGCAAATGAGATTCTACCAAATGATTATCAATGGTAGATTTCCTATAATAGGCGATGGAACGAATGTAAGATCTCAAGCAAATGTTAAGAATATTACCCAAGCAATTCTATTGGCAAGTATTAAAGAAATTTCTAAAGGGAAGATCTATTGGATAGCTGATAAAGAAAATTTGAATATGAATGAAATAATTAATGTAATTAAGACGGTCTTTGAGCAAGAGTTTTCAATAAAAACAAAGAAAAACCTTCCAAAAATACCTTTTTTTGTTGGACAAATTTTTGAATATTTAGATAGAAATTTGCAAAGTATGAAAATTTATTCACAAGCTATACATGTGCTATCAGAAATGAATAAGAACATTGCCTGCGACATTTCGTTAGCCATTAAAGAGCTCGATTATGATCCCAAAGTTAATCTGTATAAGGGCACTGCTGAAGCTTACCAGCAACACTTGGATGGAAAAAGTTAATGAAAATTTTAGTGACTGGCGGTTCAGGCTATTTTGGCGAAACCCTGTTGGATCAATTGATAGATGCCGGTTATGACTGCTCAGTTTTAGACATCAACCCACCAGACCCAAGGTTTGAAAGTAAGATTAAATTTTATGAAGCTGATATTAGAGATTTTGATAAAGTTTTAGAAGCGACAAAAAATATTGATTGTGTATTTCATAATGTAGCGCAAGTGCCTCTCGCTAAAGACAAAGAATTATTTAATTCAGTTAACAACATAGGTACTAAAAATATATTAGAAGCATCCAAATCAAATGGTTGTAATCAACTCATATACACTTCCTCTTCGGCAATATATGGAATACCCGATAGTAACCCTGTCAATGAGCAAACTATTCCTAAGCCTGTTGAAGAATACGGTAGAGCTAAACTAGAGGGAGAGAATCAATGTCTTCTATATGAAGATGAAATGATAATTACAATAATTAGACCTAGAACAATACTTGGAAGAGGTAGATTAGGTATCTTTCAAATTTTATTTGAATGGATATATTCAGGACAGAATATCCCTGTTTTTGATTCTGGCTCAAACGTATATCAATTTGTACATTGTGAAGATCTAGCAGAAGCTTGTGTGAAGTCTTTTCAGAATAGAGCTCAAGGATCCTACAATATAGGTACTGAAGATTATTGTTCCCTAAATGAAACTCTTACTTCACTGATAGAACATTCAAAACAAGAAACAAAGATTAGAAGTTTGCCAAGTAAATTAATTATTCCTTTAATGAGAATAGCAAGCTATCTAAGGCTTTCGCCATTAGGACCATATCACGCAGCGATGTACGGAAAGTCATTATTTTTTGATACAAGTAAAGCTCGAAACGAGCTAGGTTGGACGTCAAAGTATTCCAATACAGATATGATGAAGGAGAGTTATGACTGGTACTTAAAAAACAGAGTAAAAATTCTAGAAGAAAGTTCAAATAAGAGTCATCATAAATCTAGAGTTAAACAAGGAATACTCTTTTACATAGGAAAGTTTTTATGAAACTTGCTTGGTTATTAATTTTTTTAGCAGGATTAAATTCAACACTAGGAAATATATTTCTTAAAAGGTCACAACTAAATTCAGATAATTTTTACTCTTTTTTTTCTTTAGACTTTTTTTTGGGATGCACGTTTTATTTCGTAAATGTTATTTTTTTTGCCATAGCTTTAAGAACAATTGAAGTAACTAAAGCTTATCCATCTCTAGCAGGAGTTGCATTTATAACCCTAACAATTGCTGGGTATCTGCATTTTGGAGAAAGATTAAGCACTATTAATTACCTTGGAATCATATTGATATTGTCTGGTATTTCATTGATAGTTTATAAATGAAACTATTCCTTTTTGACTTTGATGGCACAATATCTAGGTCAGACTCTATGGTAGAGTTTTTAAAATTTCTCTATAAAGGTAGAAGTTTTTATCTGACCCTTTTTCTAAATTCTTGGAAACTTCTACCTGCAATCTTATGTAGGGATAATAATAAAACTTTGAAGGAAAGATTATTAAAAATTTTTCTCCTAGAATTTGAAATATATGCCCTTAGAAATCAAGCAAATCACTTCTCGGTTTTTTATCAAAAGGAACTGAAAGACTCTGCCCTAAAATACATAGCTAATATAAAGAAAGACGAAGCAAATAGAATTATAGTTATTACTGCCTCATTAGACATATGGATTAAACCTATAATAGAGAATCTAGGAGTTGAACTCATTTGTACTGAGTCGAGGATAGTAGACAATAGATTTGATGGAATAAAAGGAAATAATTGTAAAGGCAAAGAAAAAGTAAGAAAAATAAGAGAGAAGTTAAATTTACAGGAATTTGATGAAATTCATTGTTTTGGTAATTCTTTAGGCGATAAGGAGATGTTAGAAATATCGACTAATCCTAATATGAACTATTTTAGTTAAGTTTATATAGTATCCAAGACTCGTTGTCGTAAACTATTTCTAAATCTAATTTATGTGATCTTTCTGTTAAAAGGTAGTTAAAAGAGTAGATCTCATTAATTAATTGAAAGTCTTTCTTTTCTAATTCCAACCATCTTTGGCGAATTGTATGTGTCATGAAACCTGAGGTTTGAGCAGGAAGACTAAGATAGTCAATCTTAAGTGACTTCATTCTAGGAAGGAACTTTTCATAGACTTTTGATGATCCAAGCATGAAATTCCCATCATCGTGTTCTTGAAAGAAGATATCATATTCATGTAAAAATTCTCTGAAGCAATAAAAGTAAGGAGGCGTAACTAATTTCTCAAATTTTGGCACATTTCTTTTTATCTCAGAAATTATATTTTTTCTAGAGTTATAATTATCGTAACTCTTATGGAACTCTTTGTCTGGAGCGTTAACAGGGCTTTGTAGATGGAATTGCGTAGATAATTTTTTTGCAACTTCCTGACTTTTAATGTCTTTATATATTTTTCCGGTTGCGCAGTCATAAAGAAACCTTTTTTGTACTAGTTCTTCGTCGTATCCAGCATTAAGAAGCATCTCATAATAAGACATTCTCCCATCGTTTGAATAATAGGTATCATCACCCTTAAGAAGGCTATAAAAGTTTTCGATATCCTCAGCATCTTTCTTGAAAGCAGTTACAGTGAACAACACTAGAAGAGAAGTGAAGCACAAAACTTTTAAGCTCACAGAAATAGTACCTTTTATTTTAGTTGAATTTGGTCTTTCTATTAATTCTTTAAATAGCAAAATCCACAGCAGCAAAGCAGGTATACCGCTATATTTCATAATCCTTGTTCCTAATTGTGTATTAATTATTTTTTCTTGAATAAAATGTAGATTATTCCAATATAAGTAATAAAGTTCGAATAAAAGGATGCCTGTAAAGATGATGATAGGAATTATGATCAATAGACAGAGATATAGCTTAACTTCATCAATTTGCCTTTTGTTTATTAATAAAAAAAGAATTATTGGAATGATAGAAAATAATAGACTAATTGAATTTACCATTTTTACTGAGGTAACTTGATAGATAGGAGAAAAATCATCAATCTCATCGCGATACATCGAGTTAATATAATCAGAGACTAGTGTAGTTTCTGAAGCAAAGCCGGACAAAATAGTATCTATGGAAAGTAACTTTAATAAAGACGGCAATAAACCAAGAAAGCAAATAATTACAATAAATTTTGAATATTTCTCAGATATTTCCATTTTAAAATAATAGCTAAAAAATAATAAGCTCATAAAACAAGCGATTAAAATTACTCCATTAGTTGGATGGGATAATACTCCTAGAAGAAGAAAACACCCTGAAATATAGAAATTTCTTCTATA
>MDSV01204332.1_pt1 | contig 12554 bp, 12 predicted proteins | sample 810851 | NCBI WGS metagenome assembly MDSV01 (sample SAMN05326640, study PRJNA326480) | marine metagenome | isolation source: seawater | place: Atlantic Ocean: North East | collected 2012
AAACATGATATGTTTAATGATGGAATATTGATTGAAGGAAATGACGATTTAGTAGATTTTGATGGTTATATTGATTCATTTGATGATCATAGAATAGCAATGAGTTTTTTGATTGCTGGCATTAGATCAAAAAACGGAATAAACGTAAAAAAATGTCAGAATATAGAAACATCTTTTCCGGGATTTAAGACTACAATGATTAAACTTGGTATGAAAATTAATGAAACAGATTAATGTCATTACAATAGATGGTCCATCGGCTTCTGGAAAAGGAGCACTGGCAAGAAAAATAGCAACTAAATTTTCTTTAAATATACTTGATAGTGGTGTTTTATATAGACTTTTCGCGTATTTTCATAACTTATCTACAGCTCATTCTGAGATACCCATAAAAATTAAAAAAGAAATAAATTTCAATTTAAAAATAGATCAGTTGCAAATTTTATATAAAGAAAAAGATATAACCACAAAGCTTAGGTCTGAGGATATTGCTAAAACAGCATCTAAACTAAGCTCTAGAAAAGAAGTAAGAAGCTTATTATTTAGTATACAAAGAAGCTTTTATACTCCAAATGGACTTGTAGCTGATGGAAGGGATATGGGTACAGTGGTATTTAAAGATGCAAAACTAAAAATATTCTTAACAGCATCTGCAGAAATAAGAGCAAAAAGACGCTATATAGAGTTGCAGAATCTTGGACAAGAAGTTAATATGCCCGCTCTAATAGCTGATATTGAGGCAAGAGATTTAAAGGATAGTTCAAGGAAATTGTCACCACTCTTACCAGCTGATGATGCAAAGATAATTGATTCATCACAAATGTCACTTGAAGAAGTATTCAGTTTTACTGAAAATTTAATAAAAAAGGAATTTATATAAATGACAGAATCTTTCTCAACCCTTCTTGATAAAAGCCTAGAATCACTTGATATGAAGCAGGGCTCCATTGTTTCAGGAGTTGTTCTTGATATAGATAAAGATTGGGTAACAGTTCATGTTGGATTAAAATCCGAAGGCATGGTCTCACTTGATGAATTTAGAGATAATGATGGAAATACAAATATAAATATTGGTGATGATGTCGAAGTTGCATTGGAAGCCGTTGAAGATGGATATGGTGAAACAAGAATTTCTAGAGAAAAAGCGAGAAAAATATCTACCTGGAAAATGCTTGAAGATGCTCTTGAAAGTGGCGAATTTGTAACAGGAAAAATTCATAACAGAGTTAAGGGTGGGTTTTCTGTTGAAGTTGAAGTTGTAAAAGCTTTTCTTCCTGGATCATTGGTTGATGTTAGGCCAGTAAAAGAAGCTCCTGATATTGAAAATACAGTACAAGAATTTAAAGTGATAAAATTAGACTATAAAAGAAATAACGTCGTTTTATCTAGAAAGGCGGTTTTAGAAAAAAATAATTCAGCTGTTAAAATTGAGCTCTTAAAAAATCTTGATGAAGGTCAAATTGTCAAAGGAGTTGTAAAAAATATCACAGATTATGGAGCATTTGTTGACCTAGGAGGCATTGATGGCCTACTTCACATAACTGATATTTCTTGGTCTCGAGTAACAAATCCCTCTGAATATTTAACTGTCGGAGAAGAAATAGATGTTAAAGTTTTAAGTTTTGACAAAGAAAAGCTAAGAGTTTCACTAGGCCTTAAACAAATTCAAAATGATCCATGGGAAAATGTTGAATCGAATTATTCCGTTGGGGGTATTTATGAAGCAGAAGTTTCGAATATTACTGATTACGGATGTTTTGCTCAACTTGAAGTTGGAATAGAGGGCCTCATTCATTTATCCGAATTAGATTGGACAAGTAAAAATATTCATCCATCCAAAGTTGTTGAAATGGATCAAAAAATAAAAGTTATGATTCTAGAGATTGATAATGATAAAAGGAGAATATCTTTAGGTTTAAAACAAACGAAACCAAATCCATGGACTGAGTTTTCAAATAAATATGGAATTGGAGATAAAGTTGAAGGTAATATTAAATCTATAACTGATTTTGGAATCTTTGTAGGCTTAGAGGGAGAAATTGATGGACTAATTCATCTTTCTGATATTTCCGAGGACGATGATCCAAAAGAAGCTTTAAATGAATATAAGAAAGATCAAAAATTAGATTGCATTGTTTTTGCAATTGATGCAGAAAGAGAAAGAATTTCTTTAAAATTGAGTGAATAAAGATAAACAAGAAACATTTACCCGATCAGATATAGAAGCATCTCTAAAAAAAGAACTTCCAGAATTAACCAAAGCTGACATATCAGAGGCTATTGATATTATTTTAGAATCGATTATAGAGGAGGTAGCTTTGGATAATAAAATAGAAATAAGAGGTTTTGGAACATTTTCTAAGAAATTAATAAGACCAAGAAAATTCATTAATCCTAAAACAAAAGAAGTTTCCTATTTAGGTGAAACTGCAACAATACACTTTAAACCATCAAGGTCATTGGTAGATAAATGATAATAGTAGCAGTCGATGAGATCGATTTAAAAAAAGCTTCAGATATTATAGATAATCTTGATTCAAGAAAGTGCATGATAAAAATAGGTAGTGTCGCTTTTAATTCAATTGGAGCTGAAATTATTTTCTATGCAGCTCAAAGAGGATTTGATATATTCCTTGATTTAAAACTTCATGACATCCCTAATACTGTGAAAAAATCCATTGAAGGGCTTATCTCTTACCCAATCAAAATGCTTACAGTACATATATCAGGTGGAAAAGAAATGATGACTGCTGCAATGGAAGCAGTTTCAGGAACAGACATAAAAATCTTCGGCATAACTGCTTTAACCAGTCTTAGTGATGATGATACAAATGAAATATATCAAAGAACTACATCAGAACAAGTAAGCGCCATGCTTGATTTCGCTGAGTCAGCGGATTTAGATGGAGTTGTATGTTCAGCACACGAGCTCAAGCATGTTAATAAAAGAAAATCATTATCATCTATAACTCCTGGTATTAGATTACAAAATTTGAATGACGATCAAAAAAGAATAATGACTCCAAAAGAAGCAATTGATTTAGGGGCAGACTATCTTGTCATTGGAAGGCCAATAACAAAATCAAATGATATTAGCAAAACTCTCAATGAAGTTTATTTGAGCATCCAATGAATAGTGATGACTCTATAAATTATGTTTATGATAATGAATTATTAAGATATGAATCTTATAACAAAGATTTTACTCAGGAGATTTATAAAGAGTTTAATTTAAAATCAGAAGAAGTTGGTCTTCTATCAAAAATTGATGATCTATTTAGTGGAAGAAAGGTAAATGATACAGAAGGCCTAGCTGCGTGGCATACAAAGATTAGAGATGAACATTCTTTTGTGACGGGTGATCACAAATATATAGAATTATTTTACTCTGCAAAAAATGTTGTTACTATCGGTATTGGTGGCTCATTTGAAGGACCAAAATTGTTAATTGAAGCTGAGGGTAATACAGAAAAGAATCATGTGTTTATTACTGGTTCAGACTTGGAGGAGTTCAATGAGAAAACTGAAAAACTAAATCCAAATGAAACTATCTTTATTGTTTCATCAAAATCGTTTACTACTGAAGAGACTATCTTCATTTTAAATAATGCTATAGCTTGGTCTGGAGATATGAATAAGTTTTTGGCAATAACAGCAAATAAATCAGAGGCTCAAAAATTTAACATAAATAATATAATTGAATTTGATAAAGAAATTGGTGGTAGATACTCAATTTGGTCTGATATTTCTATTGCAGCTCATTGGGAAAATAGCCCCGAGTGGAAAAACAGCTTTATTATGGGCGGCAATCATGCTGATACAGATCTAAAAGAAGATGATAGTTATTTGAAATTTGTAAAAACCTTGGCTTTTAGTGATATTTGGCTCAACAATTATAAAAATAAAAGCAGCAGAGCTGTTCTTTCTTACATATGGAAATTTAGATCTTTTCCAGATTATGTTCAACAGCTTGAAATGGAATCACTTGGTAAAAAACCATCAAAGCAATCTGAATTTAATAAAACCGGACAAATTATATTTGGCGGTTATGGACCAACAGCACAACATTCTTATTTTCAATTATTACATCAAGGAACACAGAATTTATGCGCAGACATAATTACATGTAAAGAAGACTTAAAAAGCTTGGCATATGTCCAAGCTATAACTCAAGCAAAACTCTTATCAAATGGTGCAGATGACTTATTAAAAGAAGAAGAAAAAATTAATGGCAATGTCCCACTAAATCTTTTTACTCTTAATAAAATTGATGCTTATACGCTTGGCTATTTAATAGCCACATGGGAGCATCGAACATATATTTCATCTGTAATTTTAGGCGTAAATCCATTTGACCAGTTTGGCGTGAGTGCTGGAAAAATTTTTACTAAGAAATACCTTATAGAAAATGGCGGTTAATTTAAAAAAAGTTCCAAGTACTCCAGGTGTATATAAGTTTTTTAACAATAATGAAATTATATATATCGGAAAAGCAAAAGATTTAAAAAAAAGGGTATCTTCGTATTTCGGCAAGGCATTAAAGGACAGAAAAACATCACAGATTAAGTTTCTCACTGACAAAGTTGAGACCTTTACTACCAAAAATGAGGTTGAGGCATTGTTGTTAGAACAAATGCTTATTAAGGAAAATAAACCAAAATTTAATATTTTGCTGAGAGATGATAAAACTTACCCATATATTTACTTTTCTCTAGATCATGAATTCCCAGGCATCTATTATAAAAGAACAAAACAATCTGTTGATAATAAATATTTTGGACCATTTGTAAGCTCAGAAGCAGTTAAAAAGTCGATAAAAGAAATTCAAAAAATTTTTAAAGTAAGAAACTGTAGTGATAATACTTTTGCTAATAGAAGTAGGCCGTGCATCGAATTTCAGATGAAAAGATGCTCAGCGCCATGTGTTCAAAAAATTAATAAAGTTGACTATTTTGAGGATATTGCTAGCGCTAAGTCATTTCTATCATCCACAGATACAAAAACAGTCCAAAAACTAACAAGCGATATTGAAAAAGCAGTTTCTAAACTTGATTTTGAGAAAGCAGCTGAAATAAGAGATAAGCTAAGAAGATTAAATCTCCTTAGAGAGGAGCAATCAGTTGTAACCATAGCCAATGATGTTGATATCTTTTCAGTCTGCTCTGAAATGAGCTATCTTGGAGTTTCTATTGTTGTAGTTAGAAACGGTAAAATAAGAGGAACTAAAACTCATTTAATTAAACAAGCTCATTTAAGTTCAATTGATAGTGTGTACCAAAGCGCCATATTTAATTTCTATGAAAATCATTTCGATGTACCAAAAAAAATACTTTGCGCTTTTGAGCTTGATGACAAAGCAATTCTTGAGGAAATGTTTAAGGAAAGACATGATAAGAAAGTCAAAATTATACACTCACCCAATAAATCAATCAGATCAATATTTAATCTCTGTAAATTAAATTCAATGCAGGTTATAAGAAATCATATAAGTAAGGAAGATAAATATACATTTGCATTAAATGAGTTGAGTACTAATTTGAGTATGAAAGAAATCATAAAAATTGAAGGATATGATGTCAGCCACATTTCTGGTGATAATGCAGTAGCTTCATGTGTGGTTTATTCAAAAACTGGACCACTAAAAAGCAATTATAGGCTATTCAATATCCCCAAAAATCTTGCAGGAAATGATGTCGGCTCCTTGCAACATGTTATTAAAAGAAGATTAAAATATTATGATAATTCATCAATAAAACCAGATGTAATTCTTGTAGATGGTGGAAAAACTCAACTTAAGTTTGTCTACGATGTAATTAAAGAATCAAGACATAAAGATATTGAAGTAATATCTATTGTGAAAGGATTAAATAGAGTAAGAGCAACTGAAACTATCATCACTAATGATGGGATTGTTGAATTAGATAAATATTCTAAGGCTTATTTGCTCTTACAAGAAATACGAAATGAATCTCATAGATTTTCTCTTCAAGCTCAGAGAAAGAAAAAAAGAGTGAAAATTACTAAATCTGAATTAGATAATGTTTACGGTATAGGCAGCATTTTAAAATCAAGGCTCCTTAAAAAATTTAAAAGTATAAAATATATAAGATTAGCTTCTATTGATGATTTAATGACTGTTGATGGTATAAATGAGAAGATGGCTCTGCTAATATTAAATACTTTAAAATGATTACCACTTTTATAAATTTTCTTACAATATTTAGAATAATCTTTGCATTAATTATTTCTGTTTTACTCATCTCTGGAGAAGGTTATCTTTTCGCATTAATATTATTCTTTTTTGCAGGACTTAGTGACTATTTTGATGGTTTTCTTGCTAGAAAATATAATGCCGTATCTGAAATAGGTGAAATATTAGATCCAATTGCAGATAAAATTTTAGCAGTCTTTGTTTTAATAACATTGAGTGTAAATTTATCTAGTTTTTTAATAGCTTTTTTATCATCATTGATAATATCAAGGGAAGTATGGGTGAGCGCACTAAGGGATTATAGTGCAAGAAAAAATATTACAGATGCGACTAAGGTAACTTATCTTGCAAAAATTAAAACCTCGATACAGTTATTCACAATATTTTTATACTTACTTGGACTTGCAATAAACAACATGTTTTTTATTATTTTTGGCGACATTTTTTTAATTTTATCTGCCTTAGTCACAATATATACAGGATATGAATATACAAGAAATGTCTTTAAGAGCAAATAAAATGAAGGTTTCAATTATTGGTCATGGTTTTGTTGGAAAAGCATTAGAGTTCGGTCTTAATGATGATATAGATGCGCTAATAATAGATCCTATATATTCTAATGAGATAACAGATATAGCATCATTTAAGCCTAAGTTTATATTCATTTGCGTTCCAACACCTATGCACGATGATAAGGATCAGGATTTAAGTATATTAAATAAAGTAATATCAGATATAAACAAACTTGAAATCGATGCTGAAATTATTCTCAAAAGCACTGTGCTCCCCAACAATATTTTTGAAATTCAAAGTTCAATTCCTAATATTGTTTATAATCCAGAATTTTTGACTGAAAATAATGCATTTGATGACTTTATCAATTCAGATTTAATTGTTCTTGGAGGGGAAAAAGAAAATGTTGATAAAGTATCGTCTTTTTATACTAATTCAACAAAATGTATTTCTCAAAATATAATTCACACCGATTTAATATCAGCTTCCTTAATAAAGTACTCTATTAACTCCTTTTTAGCATCAAAAGTTATATTTTTTAATGAATTACATAATTTATTTAAACACTCTGGAACTGAAGAAAGTTGGGCAAACTTTATTAGTGCAGTATCTTCAGATTCAAGGATTGGTAAATCTCATATGCAAGTGCCTGGACCTGATGGCAGATATGGATTTGGAGGAGCATGTTTTCCAAAGGATTCTAATGCATTACATAAATATTCATTATCTCTTAATAGCGAACTCAAAATGCTAAAAAAAGTTATAGATATAAATAATAAAATTAGAGGATCTTATAAATCTTCTACTCAAAGAGAAAATGATCAAAATATTAATTTTGTGACAAAGAAATAGATTTCTTTTCACATTCATTAACAAGACATATACAATAGCTCATTTGTGGCTGGATGGCAGAGTGGTTATGCAGCGGCCTGCAAAGCCGTTTACGCCGGTTCGATTCCGGCTTCAGCCTCCACAAATATAAATTTAGAGATTTATTTGAAATTTACTTGTAAAATATTGACTAACAAATGCCCGGGTGGTGGAATTGGTAGACACAAGGGACTTAAAATCCCTCGCTAGCAATAGCGTGCCGGTTCAAGTCCGGCTCCGGGTACCATGTAAATTTATAAATTTGAGTAAATACTCATATTTGCATATCAAGGAAAAACATAATGAAAAATGAACAAATATCTTATGCAAAAACTGTATATGGCCAGGAAGAGGTAGATGCGGTTGTAAAATGTTTATCCGAGTCAACTCAAATGGGTAATTATTCTAGAAAATTTGAAAGTAAGATTGCAGAGTTATTCTCAAAAGAACATTGTTTGTATGTAAATTCTGGCTCTTCAGCATTATATATTGGTGTCGAAGCATTTGATTTCCCAGCAGGATCAGAAGTCATAACACCGGCTCTTACTTTTTCAACCTCTGTAGGTTGTATTGTAAAAAACAACTTAATTCCTGTTTTTGTTGATGTTGAGCCATTATCATACTGTGTTGATACTAATTTAATAGAATCTAAAATTTCTGAAAAAACTGTAGCTATTTTAGCTCCAAATCTAATGGGAAATTTATGTAACTGGCCTCACATAAGAGAAATTGCAGACAAACATAATTTAGTTGTCATTGAAGATTCAGCTGATACTTTGGGAGCAACCATAAATGGACTATCTTCTGGATCCTTTTCTGATATGTCTATAACAAGTTTCTATGGATCACATATAATCAATTGCGCAGGCAATGGTGGAGCATTGGCCATTAATGATAAAAATGTAATGGAAAGAGCAAAGCTTTTAAGGTCATGGGGCAGAAGTTCATCTTTATATGATGAAAATAGTGAATCAATAGAAAATAGGTTTAATATTAAATTAGATGGTATTGATTATGATGCAAAATTTGTATTTGAAACAGTTGGATATAATTTAGAAGGAAATGAATTAGGTGCTGCCTTTGGATTAGCTCAGCTTGAGAAATTACAATCAAATATTAAAACTAGACAAGAAAATTTTAAAAAACAATGTAGCTTTTTTAAAAATTACTCAAATTATTTTACAAATCCTGAAGAAACCCACGGCTCAAATACTGCTTGGTTAGCATTTCCAATAATTATCAATGATGACGCACCTTTTTCTAGAAGAGAGTTCCAAATCTTTTTGGAAGAGAGGAATATACAAACACGTGTAGTTTTTACAGGAAACATTTTGAGACAGCCAATGGTAAAAAATATTCAAAAAAGGCATGATGATGAAGATTCATACCCAAATTCTGATAAAGTTATGAGAGATGGTGTTTTACTTCCACTCCACCATGGGCTAACCAAAGAGATGTTTGATAGACTTCATGAAACTATAGATACTTTTATAAAACAATTTTCGTGATTAATTTATGTATTAAGTATAATGTATATTTAATAAGTTAATTTTATTATGAAAGCAGTTATTTTAGCAGGTGGATTAGGAACTAGATTATCTGAAGAGACTTCTCACAAACCAAAGCCCATGGTTGAAATTGGTGGCATGCCAGTTCTATGGCACATCATGAAATCATATTCATTTCATGGTGTAAATGATTTTATTATTTGCTGTGGTTACAAAGGTTATGTAATAAAGGAATATTTTGCAAACTACTTTCTACACAGATCTGATGTAACCTTTGACATAAAAAATAACTCAATGAAAGTTCATCTAGAGCATGCAGAGCCATGGAAAGTCACTTTGGTAGATACTGGACAAAATACCATGACTGGCGGAAGATTGAAGAGAGTAAGTTCATATATTGATCAAGAAGATTCATTTTGCTTTACATATGGAGACGGTTTATCAGATATCAATATTACAGAATTAATAAGTTTTCATAAATCTCATAATAAAAAAGCAACACTAACTTCTGTTAATCCCATTGGAAGATTTGGTGTTCTAGAAATAAATGATAAAAACTCTGTAACTAGCTTTATTGAGAAACCAAAGGGCGATGATAATAAAATCAACGCAGGATTCTTTGTTTTATCTCCAAGTGTTTTAAATAATATCAAGGATGATTCTACTGTTTGGGAGCAATTGCCACTAGAAGAGCTCGCTAAGGAGGGTGAGTTAATGTCTTATTCTCATAATGGTTTTTGGCATCCTATGGATACTTTAAGGGACAAGAACTATCTTGAAAATCTTTGGAGTTCTGATGCTGCTCCATGGAAGTCATGGGAATAAATACTAGCTTTTGGAAAAAAAAGAAGGTGTTTGTCACAGGACATACTGGTTTTAAAGGTGGGTGGCTGTCTTTGTGGCTTCAATCATTAGATGCAGAAGTTTTTGGATATTCTTTGGAACCAGATTTGCCTGAAAATTTTTATGAAATCTCTGATGTTGGAAGTGGTATGGAATCAACATTTGGTGATGTACGAAACTATAATTTTCTTTTAGAAGCTTTCAAGAATTTCAAACCTGAAATTGTGTTTCATTTAGCTGCACAACCACTTGTAAGATACTCATATGAAAATCCTATCGATACATATTCTACCAATGTAATGGGAACAGTAAATTTATTAGATATTTGTTCAAAGATTAAATCGGTTAGGTCTATTGTTAATATTACAACTGATAAGTGTTATAAAAATATAGAAACAACAAGAAGCTATAAGGAAAATGACCCAATGGGTGGATATGATCCATATAGTAGCAGTAAAGGCTGTGCTGAATTAGCAACAGCATCATTTAGGGAGTCTTTTTTTAATACGGATACATATAAAGAACATAAAGTAGGATTGGCATCGGTTAGAGCAGGTAATGTTATTGGAGGTGGAGACTGGGCAAAAGATAGACTTATACCTGACATTTTTAGAAGTATAAATAACGACAATGAAACTCTTAAAATCAGAAATCCTAATTCTACAAGACCATGGCAACACGTCCTTGAACCTTTGTCAGGTTATTTAACTTTAGCTGAAAAATTATATATTGATGGAGCAAATTTTTCTGAAGCCTGGAATTTTGGTCCTGACGATGATGAGGTATATTCAGTTATTTCAATAGTTGAGAAGCTTAATAATTTACTTGCAGATAAAATTAAATGGGATGAGTTCGAAAGTAATAAACTTCATGAAGCAAAGTTATTGTCATTAAATATTGATAAAGCTAAAAAAGAGTTAAATTGGAAGCCACAATTGTCAATTGATGAATCATTAAAACTTATCGTTAATTGGAATGATGCATATATAAAAAAGACAAATATGAAAATATTTTCAATAGGTCAGATTAATTCATATCACAACATCATTTCTAATTAAATATAGTTACTTTATCGATATTGGAGTAGAATCATTCATTTATTGAGACATATAATCATTTCTAATAACATTATTCGATATGATTAGAATTTTGAATAGCAAGGGGCGAAATATTTGAACTATAGCAACAACACATCAGGATTAGACAGTTACATCGATATTGCTGAAGTTATGTCTGATTTATGGAAGTTTAAGATCACAATCATTCTATTAACATTCCTTGTTGGAGTTGGCTCAGTAATCACAACCTTGTTTATGGATGACTTGTATAAATCATCAATGTTGTTACAAAAAGTTGATGATGATAATACTGCTATACCTTCTCAAATGGGAGCTTTAGCATCATTTACTGGCATTGGATTGTCTGGAACTTCAATAGACAAATCTACAAAAGCATTGGAGGTTTTAAAAACTAGAGATTTTTTTGAGTCTCTTATAGCTGACGAAAATTTTCTTGCTGAATTAATCGGGATAAATGGTTATGACAAAGAAACATCTAAAGTTTCATACAATGAAGAAATCTATAATTCTAAAACAGATACTCTTTATCCAGATGCTATGTCCGAATTATCTTTTAATAAGACACATAAATTATTTTTAAGTAACATTGAAATTACAGATACTGAGAGTGGTTTAATTAATATTTCGGCAATTCACCTGTCACCAGTTGTTGCAAAAAGCTGGCTTGATTTAATTTTTGTGAAATTAAATGAAACTATTAAAAAAATTGAACTGAAAGAAGCTACTGACTCTTTAAATTATCTAAAAAATCAACTTTCTTTAACATCTGAATCTGAATTAAAAAAAGTAATTGCAAAATTAATTGAAAAACAAATTCAAACCTTGATGATTTCAGACATTTCTGATGATTTTGTTTTTTCAATTGTTGATTCACCAAGAGTTCCTGAAAAGAAATTTGCACCCCATAGGTCACTTATCTGTATTGTCTCTACAATTTTTGGATTTCTTTTAATTTGTTTTTCTAGATTCTTGTATTTTAATTACAATATTAATAGAAAAATTTCTACTTAAAAATTTGAAATGAAGATTCTTGTAACTGGTGCAGCGGGTTTTATAGGTTATCACCTAGTTAATTCTCTTATTGCCGATGGGCATGATGTAATTGGACTTGATTCAATTAATAACTATTATGATGTAAATATCAAATATGATAGATTGAATGAAGTAGGCATAAGTCGAAATGGCTGCATTACAAATACTTTATCAGAGTCAAATAAATTTAATAATTATAAATTTATACAGATGGATCTAGCAGATGATATTTCTCTTAATAAACTTTTCGATGATTCAAAATTTGATGCTGTATGTAATTTGGCAGCCCAAGCTGGAGTAAGATACTCGCTAGAGAAACCAAGAGAATATATAAATTCAAACATAATTGGTTTCTTTAATATTTTAGAAGCTTGCAGAAATTATGAAATTTGCAACTTAAGCTACGCATCAAGTTCTTCTGTTTATGGATTGAATGAAGATTCGCCATTTTCAACTGATGGTGTTACAGATCATCCTATGAGTTTATATGCAGCATCT
>MDSV01147184.1_pt1 | contig 12553 bp, 13 predicted proteins | sample 810851 | NCBI WGS metagenome assembly MDSV01 (sample SAMN05326640, study PRJNA326480) | marine metagenome | isolation source: seawater | place: Atlantic Ocean: North East | collected 2012
AAGAAACTTTCTATCTCATCATGACTACCAACCCCTTTCTTTTCTGTATAAAGATGACCTGGAACAAATATAATTTTTCTTGTTGTTTCATCTATTTTATTTTGTAAAAATAAATCCATAACATATACGAGTGGGTTATTTGTATCATTATTATGTTCTATTATGTTATGGTCTTGAAAACATCTATAATTTTTAAAATCTTCATCAAAATTATGAGTAGTATCTTTATTCATATTTAATAATTGTTTTATACCACTTTTGCTGAGCATATTCCAAAAATCATCTATTGGTGTTGCTGTTATAAATAAAACACCAATAATTGTATTATTTTGTATAAAAGGATTTATTTTTGAAAGAAATTTTTTTGTAACTCCTATATTTGCATCTGGTTCATCAAAAGATATATGAAATTTGATTATATGCTTTTTCTCAATATTTGGCAAAATCATTTTATGAAATCCTCCAAATGTTTTACATAATGTAACAATATCAGAACATACTCTTTTTGCATGATAACAAACTATTAGAACATTTGGTAAATCATTTTTATTTTTACTCTCTTGAATTTGATTAATATATGTGTTTATATTAGTGAAGTCAATACTTTTACTTGATAAAATATGAATTTTTATATCTTCTGTTTGTTTGAATTTATTAATTGTTCTATATTTCCACATCTCTGTTTCTAATAAACTATTATTAGTTACAACAATATCAATTAAATGTTCTGTTAATTCAGGACTATCATTATGATTATGATTATAATTATTATTATCAGTAATTAATTTATTTTCCTCCCACCTTTTCATTATATCGCATAATGTCTCGTCAGTTTTTCCCCTTACAAATTGTGTTGGTTTTGTACGTAATTTAAATAGCATCTCTTTCTGTACTATAGTTATGTACAGAATCTTTAAATCAATTTTTATTTAAATATAAAATCAAAAAATCTCTCCATAAAGCAAATTGTCTTCATTGTTTGATTCTACTTGGTCATCTGGAACGTAATTCTCATCAAAGTGTATAATTTTAACATCTGATTCCATATATTCGCGTGTATCCCCATAAGTTTTTGACCGATTAAGTGTGGTTGAATTGGTGTATTTGCCACCCCTCACGTTATTGTATCCGTATTTCACTATATATTTGTTCGTGTATAGCTGTTCAATGTCGTCGGCAAAATTAGTTAAATTAACCAAAAAAATAAAGTATTTTTCACTATTTATATTTAAAGAATTTACCACATCTTTAAATATAACTATGCCACATACTTGTCCTCATTGTGATAGAATTTTTTCTCAGAAAGGGCACTTGGAAAAACATTTGAATAAGAAGAAAACATGTGAGAAATGTAACGTCAGTTTTACCTCACAATATGCTTATATAAACGACGAATATATACATGTTAAAGATTACGAGAAAAACAAGGGTGATAAAATAAAATGTGCTCGCGGACACGAGCTCGTGTTGTGTAATGGTAAGAAGATTAGAAAATATTTTAGACACAAAAATAGCGAGGATCTCGGTGGAAATCCAATGACCGAATGGCACAGTAGGATGCAGAGTTATTTTCCGGTAACCGAGTTCAGATTAAAAAAACTGAACGACGAACAAATAAAAGAACGACGCGCCGATGCATTAATCGAAAATCAAAACTGTATTATTGAATTTGAACACAGCGGTAAAACAATAGAGGAAGTTATCTGTAAGGCAAAGGATTGTTTATTACACGATAAAAAGATAATATGGTTTATAGATGGAAACACGAAAGATGTAAAAATAGAACACTTATCTAGTGATAACTATTTAATTTCATTTGATGCTGATTGGAAATATAAATCGTTTGCTCATAATTATGAATTTGTATTGTTAGATATAGACGACCAAATATTCAAAATACCAGTCAAACTGGTGTGTAATAAAATGATTTTGGTAAAAGAATGGAAACCAATAGAGTATGTTATGGAGATATTAAACACAGACCCAAATAATATATGGGATGAGTGGGAAGATGATAATGAGATAAAGGCTAAATTAATAGTTCAGCAGAAGGGCGCTGGTAACGGAAAAACATTCGGTATATGGAAAAGCATAGCCCACAATCACGATAAGGAGCTATTTATCATAGTAACAAAACAACACTCGGCTAAAACGGTTATCATGAAGGAATTAAATGACCAAGCACAGCGCAATGAATATCATATAGTTAATAATATGACAGAGAGAGAGGAAAATGAGAAGGCTAGAAAATACATTATTAAATATAAACATAATCATTCTGACAGGAACTGTATAGTTATTATTTCAACAATAGATGCGTTGATGTTCAATCTCTCTGAGAATAAAGCTACAAATTCTAATTACTTTGAAGGATTGTTGGAAAGTATTATTGATTATGGTGTAGGAAAGGTTAATAAATTGACAGGTTCATTTAGATACGCAAAACAAACATTATGTCTTGATAAAAAAACCGAATTGTGGATAGACGAAGCACAGGACTTACACGAAAAATATTTTGAGGCGATTGTTAAACTAATGATTGCCACAAAGATAGACACAGTCATAGTGGGAGATAAATTACAGAGCCTAGAACACAAAATAAACTTTATGACCTGTATAGAGGAAAACAAAGATACTATCAATATTATTAGAGAAACACCGATAAATGTTAACAGGCGTATTAAAATAGATGGTATGGCTGAAGAAATTAACGGTTTAATAAATTTTAATGAATATAAATTACCAGAAATTAGTATTAGTAATCAAGAAAAGTTAATATCTAATGAAGAACGACCCATTGAGATTATTTATACGAAACGTATATTAGCAGGAGACGATAGCAATAAAAATAGAAAAAATATAATGGAACATATTGATGATATAATTAGCAAAGTAGATAAAGAGGTAAATTTACATAATTATTTACCAGAGGATTTTCTATTTGTATTTCCTATCATGAAGTCAAATTTAATTGCCTGTGAATTGGAAACAACATTAAATGAGTATTGGATTAACCGTAAACAAGAAACTGAAAGATATGAACAATATGCCGTGCTTCATAAACACGAAGAGGGACAAGTGATAGATACATCTTTATCAGACAAAGCTTCTAGAATAGTAACAATACGCACATCGAAGGGAGATGGTAGAAAAGTAGTCTTTGTTTTGGGATGTAAAGAACAATCATTGAAAATAGTATCCAGAAGTGATAATATTGATTTAATATATGAATCATATTTACACGTGGCACTAACACGTGCCAAAAATAAGATATATTTTGCTCTTGAAAAAAATAATGATGAAATTCATAAACGATTTGGAGGACAAGGATTAGTCGAATATTGTCCTGATATCAAAATTTCTTTATCTTATGACAAGATTATAGACTATATAGATAAAGCAAAGGTCGTTGAATTATTGAAAAATAATAGTATTGAAGAACCACCACCAGATAAAAACACAAATGTTAATGCTAATAAGGTTATTGACTGGGAATATCATTGTATCCGTAGATCGGTATATTTAATGTATGTATTATTCAATATTTTAAAACATAACAAAGACAATAAAGCTTTTAATAATTCGCAGATTAAAAAAGTTTTGAGTGAAATATCAAAATTAAGTGTAAGTATACGAACGCCTAGAGAGTTTTATAATTATATTAATAATTTTTGTAATAAAGACGTTACTGAAAACATAGAATACATTCCGATATGTAATTTATCACATAAACGCGAAATATACAAGACATATGCCAATAAAATAAAAACCATAATAGAGAAAAACAAAAAACAGTATATCAATAATCCATTGTCTTTAGCTACATTAAAACCATTAGAAGCAGTTATACAATGGTATAGTATAGAATTATATAGGCTCAGACAATATTGTGAAACTACACCAGCAACAATATATAACATTGTGAATCATTTTGAACAAGAAGATGACACTAAAATTACAGAATTTTTTCGTGAATCTGAAAATATAAAGGAAATAGCGACCACGGCGATGAATGATATATTAAATAATAGCGATGATGTAGGTTGGAATATTGAACATATGATACAAATGTATGGAGCGACAAACCAATTTAAACTTTGGTTTCGCAATATCCCTATAATCGGCTATTCACAAAACGCTACGTATCATCTGGTGTTTCAAACTGATTTTAATCAGCTTAACTTCTGGGATATAATGATTAAAATATTAGTGGAGAGATTTATTATATATAACACGGCCGATAAAGGTAAAGATACAGAAAAGTTTTCTCAGAAAAAAATTATTACATATCTGTTTATTTTAAAACAGAATAAATATGAAAAATTTGATTGGGATTGGCATAACAACGAAGAAAATACATTATTAATAAAAGAACTGTTTAAAAATGCAATAGTAAAACATTACTCATCATATAATACAATATTATTCAACTATTGTAAATTTCTTAAAATGAATAAGGAAAAATGGGATGAGCATTATAAATCACCATATCATTATATATCGGATGGTTACAAACACGTAAGATATGTTAGAGATTTTTTCATCGGATTACATGAACGTTCAAAGGATGACAGAGCAGGAGTAAAGAAAATAACAGACAATCACGATTTATTCTGCGAGAAATTAACAGAACGAATTGAAGATATGTGTAACACGTTCTTCGGATTAATCACACAAGTTGACGATGATGAAGAATGGTAATAAATAAACGTTTCCTTATTTACATTGTTCGTGTCGTAAATAGAGGGCGATTCATACATAGGAGCGCCCATTTTTGCATATCCAATAGGATTTTTGATATACTCACCATTTTGCGTATAATATTTTTTAGACATAAGAGTCTTATGGAGTAGTTCATTAATTTCTTTAAATAAAGATTTATAGTTACCTTATTTTTTCTTGGTTATAACTTTTATTTCATAGCACCTTTGAATCCACCAAATAAATGTAGAAAATAATCCAATAAATAATCCAAATACTTGTTTGTTATTTGGAATTGGTAGATTATTGCTATTAAATTCATTTGTTAATAATATTATGGTATACCAAGCTATTAATGTTGTTATCATCATCAAACATAAAGCAATATATCTGTTTCTATTAAATATATACATATAATTAATAGTAATATTATTTATATGTATAACATAATTATTTTTCTCTTAAACTTATTATTTTTATAGAAATTAATTTATACAATAAAATCATTAAACTCTAACCGAATTTCTCTTCTAAATGTTAATTTCCCAGTAGCAGGATTGAAGTATAATGCAAGAAAAAACAACGACACAAAAAGAAACTTAGATAATATCTGTTTTTATCCTGCGTTTCAAAATTATGATATACTCACTATGTTTGCGTATAATATTTTTGTGACATTTTTAAAAAATATAATAATTATATACAGATGTTGAAAACAACGCAATGTAATAGATTTTCATTAAGAGAACGCTATTATATTAGAATTGAAAATAATTGTAGTTATGATGTTAGTTATGAAGCTAACATATATCATTCACAAAGAGAAACATATAATAGAAGAGCATTAGATATAAAAATATTCGGACAACAAATTGCATATAATATGACAAAAAAATATGATTATGATAATGAAATCGAATCAGATATTGGAACTATATTACCAAACCAACAACATTGCATACCCCTTAATAAATTTGAAAAAATCCAACTGAAATATAATATAGTTTCTTTACACAATAATTATAGAGAAGAACGACGGAGATTTAGCGTATATCAAAAACTATCATTTGAAGAACCTAACAACGCACAAAAAGATACATTTACAAAATATAAAAATCTAGTAAATAATTACAATAAAACAAAAGAGGATTTCAAGGAAAATAATGATAAATTAATACGATTGAAGGATATTGCAAAACAAGAAGAAGAAGAAAAAAAGGAAGAAAAAAAAAAAGAATCTATAAAAAATATTAATAAATTAATAAAAGAATTAGAAGAAGAAAAAAAAGAAAAAGAAAAAGAATTAAAGGAACATAATGAAATAAAAACTCAAAATCTGCAAAATATAATAGAACAAAGAAAAATTATTGAAGAATGTAATATTAATATTCAAAATGCCGATGAACACATTCAATCAAAAATTATAAATATAAATAATATTGAAAATTGTATTAAAAATGAAGAACGACGTATAGAAGAATATGAAAACCCCGAACCATTAACATCGCATATTCCGAGGGGTAAAATGCTAATGATTTGGTCTAATAATTCAGAAACTATAATAATAAATAATAAAAATATAATAATAAATAATGAAACTGGAGAAATACAAAAGCTAAGTGAAGAAATTGAACAACAAAAAAAATTTTTGGAAACACATGATTCAATCATCAAACAGATTGAATCAAAAATTATAATATAAATTATGATCTTATATTGCAATATAATATTATTAAACATTTACTTCAATAAGAATCCTCGCACATTAGTTCCGATTGCCATAAATGTAAATATTGAAACACAATATCCTACACAGATACTAGAAATGATAACAACATCACACACGATTTGTTGAAAAGGGGGCATATTCATGTATTAGTGTATGTAATATTGTATATTTCTATTGTATAATTCTCATTTCAATTTTTATTGGTTTCAAAATAAACGAAACGATTTTGTAATACAAAATAGAAAAAGCAACACTATAAACAAAAATAATATAGTTGTTGAAATTACATTTGTATCACAAGACGTTTCAGTATATGATGGATTAGAAATCACTATAATAGTCTCAGTCTCTGGCGCATGGATCTCCATGATCTCTACAAAATTTTCTTTATTTCCCTTACAATAAGGACAACCCTCTTCCCTCGTTGGATACATTTCGCGATACTTATCATAACAAATTTTACACACCCGATGATCTTCTATATTACATAATTTGATAATTTCGTTTTCTTCTTCACACCAAGAACAAGTCATAAATAACTAATATATGAATATTATTACTTTTAATTCAATTTAAAAGAAATACTATTATTTGTGATAATTTTAAAAATCTATATATATATATATATATATATGGGTGACTTTCCTACTGCTTTAACTACTTATTTTAATACGTTTAAACTAATGGTGAATGAATGTGGAAAAGCATTTGAAAATTCCGACCAGCCTAAGGAAGACAAAATCGCTTTTCTATGTATTGACCCGGGAGCAAACGATATTGATGATTGTTTAGCTGTATTATTAGCAATAGCCTTTTATAAAAAACTATATATTTACTTTGCAACAAATACATATAATACAAACATTCATAGTACAAATCGACATGAACTTCTTCATAGTACAAATCTTCTAACTTGGTTGAAACAACAGAAGAGTGTAACAATTGTTAATGAGGGGAGGTATGAGGCTGAGGCTGAGGCTGAGAAGGAGGGAATAGACGTCGCGTTTATTCTATCTGGTATAGATAGAGATGACGTCACGTGGGTATCAAAATATGTAGAAATAGCTAGAGAGGTTATTCACCAATCCGATATGTCAACATTAATTACAGAAATTCCTTCGAATATGCGTGGTGGATTTAAGCTTTCGAAACCGGTGGACATGCAGCAGCTGGTTCAGTGGCGGAATGCCACTGATCAATACATGGAAATAATTAATATTGGAGATCAGAGCAAGCACAGATATTTACCTTTACCTAGATATAATAGACTATTTAGCGTTAAATTAGAAGAAAACCCGCAATCCCTTAAAGTTATCCAGATTACACAGAAGAAGGCGGCGGAGGCGGCGGCGAAAGCGCTGAAGGCGGTGGAGGAGGCGGAGGCGGCGGAGGGCGGCAGCGGCAGCGGCGGCGGCGGGGGCGGCGCCGAGGATGGGGAAAGGGGGGAGGTGGCGGGGGCGGTGGCTTCGAGCGAGGCCGCCGAGGATGGGGATGGGGATGTGGTGGCGGAGGCGGCGAATACGGCGGAGGCGGAGAAGGCGGAGGCGGAGGCGGCGAATACGGCGGAGGCGGAGAAGGCGGAGGCGGAGGCGGCGAAGAAGGCGGTGGTGAGTGACCTAGAGGGTTTGCTAGCTAATATTTACAAAGAATTTACATTTAATGTCACCCCCGGCAGCACCTTTGATACAATGAAACTATCATATTTAGTTGACCCATTTGTCGTTTTATTGTATCATCTAGAAACGGAAATTACACTAACAAATTCAGAAGGACAGAACATTACATTAAAATCTATTCCAGATAGAAAAGAAATATTAAAACACCTCAGATTACATGCCGATAAGGCCGCCGCCGCCATCGTCACCCCCCGTGTTCCTATCTTGGATAAGGTTGGTGAATTTTATAATCGAGTAAAACAAAATAGAGGCGGAGGTGGAACACGACGACAAAAGAAAAAAAAACACAATGGAACAAAACAAAAGAAACGTAACTCTAAAAGTCATAAGAGTAGCCGTAGAAAAACTAAAAGTTCAAAAACTAAAAGTTCAAAAACTAAGAGTTCAAAAACTAAGCGTTCAAAAATTAAGCGTTCAAAAACTAAGCGTTCAAAAATTAAGCGTTCAAAAACTAAGTCAAGAAAAGTATAAAAAAAGATATATAGATATAAATATTAATAATTATAAAATGCGATTCCTTTATTATACTTTTATTATGAATGCAATGAGAATGAATGAAATTAAAATGAATACTATACAATCATCGATTAGTTCACAGATGACAAAGGATTCATTTGTTGGAACGTGGTTTGTTAGAGAAAATGGTGAAAATAAAATAATTCATTTGAAACCACATGGTGTTATATATCAATCGTCTATAAAAAATAGTAATTATGTTGGATATTGGGAAACTAATGCGGATATTTTTTATTTTAATCTTCGTGATAACGATATTGAAAAGAAATATTACGGCAAGATATTCAATAATTCACTCAATATTAGTGGTGAAGTTTGTGAAGGGCTAACCTCGCCATATTATATTAATAAATTCACAATGATGCCTCTATTTGAACAATTTCATAATATATCGTATATGAATGATACAGATACTTCTACATATTTGAACCAAAATAATGTTACAGGTAACTGGCTATTGGAAAACATACATACAAATAAAATATATATATTAGAATTGCATTTGAATAATACGTGGAATAGTGTGAATTTGAATTATACTGGTAGTAAATTATCTGGAAAATGGAATTTATTTAATGAGACTGATGAGATAAACACTAATACCGCAATTAAATACAGCGGAAAAAATATTTGGTTAAATATTAAAAAGGAAAATGATCAATCCTACGTAACATATGATATAATTTTTCTTGGTAAAATAGTTCAGTTAGGAAATATGCATTGTACAAACGAAGACAAAGTGGTTGTTTCATCGAAAATAAATGGATCTGTAGTATACGGATTTGATATGGAACCAGAAATAAGCGAAACATTTTATATGAAGCGATGGTTTAAATGATAAATTATTTTAAGTGTCTTACAATTCTATTACTATCATAATCTGGGCTATTCATATTAAACAAAAAAAGATTTTCAAATTCCCTTTTTTTATAGCATATATATGGTTTAAAATACTCATAAGTATTGTCCATTGCGTACCATACAATAAAAGGTTTACCAGACATATCGTTAGAAAGCATATGTAATGTCCAAACTAAATTTAGAGAGTCAAAATATTCTTTAGATATAATACTACAATCTTCCATATATGATACAATAATATAGAAAAAATATTTTATATATATTATAAAATATATTTAGTATAATATTCGTATTATTAATTATAGGATGAATATTGTAAAAAAAACATTTTGTTTAACCTTGCTAACAATTCAAACTACGTATTCATGGGTTCCATTACGTCTTTCTAAGATAAATCCGTTAGATAGAATGAAACATCTAGAATTAATTTGGAAAATAAGAGAGGAAATGGATGTATGTGATGTATCAAATGGAGATGTATGTGGAGGTGAATGTGTTGAATGTGAGGGATATGGAGAAAATCAATGTAACTACTGTGGGGGAACTGGTTTCTTAATGGTAGGCGACGATTTGATAGGAACTAATAATGATTGTCCAGTGTGTAAAGGAACTGGCATGATTGAATGTAAAAAATGTATGGGTGCCGGATACATAGTAGAATGGCGCGAAGATTATGATAATTCACATTAATGTTTATATATGTGGTCTAGTTCTTGCGTGTCTTCCAGGCATACATCATAGCCTTGGAAGGTGTCATTTCGGTTGCTGACGGCGAATCAATAGGATTTGGTGTGTATTTTTTTGCTGGTTTTGGTGGAGATTTCGATTTGCTCTTGCTCTTAGATGATGATTTCGATTTGTTCTTGCTCTTAGATGATGATTTCGATTTGCTCTTGCTCTTAGATGATGATTTCGATTTGTTCTTGCTCTTGCTCTTTGTCTTGCTCTTTGTCTTACTCTTTGTCTTGATTTCTCTATTAAGTACAGAATTCAATATCTCCATAACACTATTATAAACCATAGTGGCCTTGTAGTCATAGGGTTCAAGTTCTAGATATTCTATTAACAATTCCACCGGATTTACTCTGGGAATATCAATCCCTAAAAGCTCGATAAGAGTATTTCCATTTTCCGAGATCATAGGATAAGTATTCAAGCGAAAGTTATCATATTTGTCTTTGAGTTCCACCAATCGCTCTGCCATATCGGTCAAATTCTTACAGAAAACGCAATTGAGTCTCTTTCCACAGAATTTCATCTCTATTATGAGAAATATGAACTCCATTATGTCGGATACGATTTCCTCCGTATCAACATAGGCTTCGTTGCCGCCGTTAGTGACATTAAACCCCTTGTAATTATATATGTAGTCTTGATCAAAATCAACGAATCCGAATTTAGGATTTTTTGTGCGTCCCCGTCCGACATCGTTCAAGATACATATATTCCCCTGTTTTATATCGGTGTATATATATCTCTCAGCAGCAACGGCATTAAACAACGATTTTAATCCTTTTTGAATTGCTTTGAATTCGTAATCGCAAATGTCAAAGTTACATCGGTATGTATAGGCGTATGGTGTGTAACCCTTGTTATTTTTAAGTTCTGTATTTATTTTTAATACTTTTGGGGCAAGTCCTAACTCGGAAAAACGGGATTGCAACATCATCTCTTCTCTGAATTTACTAACATTATTACTATTTAAAGTATTTTGTGGGCGAACCATGACCACATTTTTACTTTCGCTCTCGTCAATGATAATAGGCATTTTATCTCTGTCCTCGCTCGTTAATATCGGTTTGACAACACTTTTTGCCATAATATCCCATGTTACATTAAAGACCTCCTTATGACCACCCCTTCCGATTAAATGGTGTGGGTAGAATTCTGTTCCGCCTTTTTTTTTCACGGAGCTTCGCGTATTGCGTCTACGCGTAGTTGAAGCCATCTATACTATAAAATATATAAAGATAATATATAAAAATATATATAATGTTATTAAACATAAATAAGTTTTTAATATTTGGATTATATTTAAATTATGTTAATAGTTATACTTTATCGTCGTTTATTGGAAGACAAACCCCGTTAATTGAAGGACGCGTATGTAATGGGCGCTCCACATTGAGAATGGAAGATTTTGGAATTATGAAAAACACTGGTATAGGGTTCGAAGATTTATGGGATAATAATCCGATAATCTCAGAATGTGCTCTCGAGAAAGAGTTAAACAAAGAGGATTTGCGTTATCGTATGAATCGCACGGAAAAAGAGTGTGAAGAGGTGGGTAGCCTTGGAGTGGATATTAAAATAGGTCCTATAGTATTGAAATCACCACGCGTTGCAACGTTATGGGAGGCAATGGGGTTTACAGCAACATCAAATAATGTTGCTCGTCAAAAGTGTAAATTAGAAGCCCGTGCAAAAGCCGAAGATGATTCAAGAGGTTTACGTGCAAAACATCTTGGCAAATATGGTTATCCTCGATTAGTAGGTACAAATGGTATTTTTTATGCTGATCAATTATCAAGTGATATTAACCCGATGGATGGTTTTGGAATGGGTAAAAGTGGTGTAATATGGCCAGTTCCGGATATTGTTAAAAATAAAAATGTAACAAATGATTATTAATAATATTAATTAATATTATTAATATTATTAAAATTAATTAATATTATTAATATTGAAAAATAAAGAATATTTTTAACGTCCTTGATAAAATCCATTACCTGTGTATCTATTTCCACCGAGATGTGGTGATGATTTTACTATCGCAGGAGGTTCATATAGAATTGAATCGTCTTTAACATTCGAAGATTTATTCGGTCCACCATAAAATCCGGTTGCTGTATTTTGAGAAGAATGTTGAACATTTTCACTAATTTGATTTGTTTTCTGCAATGATTTTCTATATTCTTCATATAATCCTTCAGTAGAATATTCCTTCTTTTCCGTAACAGGTGTAGGAGAAACATGTGTTGGTACTGGCGCTGGTGCATATACTGGCGCTGGTACTGGTGCCGGTACTGGAGCTGGTGCATATACTGGCGCTGGTACTGGTGCCGGTACT
>MDSV01245233.1_pt1 | contig 12553 bp, 3 predicted proteins | sample 810851 | NCBI WGS metagenome assembly MDSV01 (sample SAMN05326640, study PRJNA326480) | marine metagenome | isolation source: seawater | place: Atlantic Ocean: North East | collected 2012
ATGGGTGGAATCTCAGATTGATTCAAGAAGCATAGAAGAAGACCCTGTGAATGAATTAGGTAAGTTCATTATGTATTTATGTACGATTACACTAATTTCTTTCTCTGGTTCAGAGTGTTTAAGATTCTTTTTTAGTAGTAAAGAGGACAACGATGAGTTTGAATCGAATATTCTTGACTGGAAAAACAAATTAGAAATTCAGCAATTGCTAGCAATCGAACGACATATCAGTGAAGAATTGATTGATAGAAATACAATATTCCACGAGGCGATTAAATCGGTCGAACAAAACAACATGAGTTTCAAAGATTATCCTCAAATAATCCTAAGTGCAAAGAACTATCAACGAATCGACGAAATCATAGAGAAGCATGCTGAAAATCTGCACGAGATTCTAAACAAGGAATTTGCTTGGAAAGCCTCTTCACATGATCCATTCATAAGGTTTTACAAAGCGAATTTTTCTGATAACTTCCATGAGCGTATTGCGTCAGAATTTTTCGACCACATTCTAGAAGAACAGGCCTTGATTCAAACGGAAGCAAGCGTGTTACGATTGGCCTACTACTTCTCAAAATATTCTAACGCTAACATCGATGAACTCTCAAAAAGAAAAATGGGGTTGATTGGAAACTTTATTGGCCAGGATTTAATGGTTCAGAGTGATGTTTCAAATGATTTTAAGAAAAAACTGCAGATTTTTTGGCTTTTGATTTCCTCTCATGCTGAGGATGTCACTGATACAAACCAGAATGTTGAATCTTTTTTCCAGAATACTGTTAAAAATCTCGAAGAGGCTATAAGACACTTGTATATCGAACTTGAAATTAGTCATGTTTTCAAGACACCGAGTCACATCTTCTACAACAATTCAGATAGCCCTGGCCTGGATCTTAATTTTATTAAAGGGACGCAAAGGGTTCAATTAATTCAATTATCCAAAGAGTATCTTCACCAAGCATCACTCAGAAAGGCACTTATGGGGCAGGAAATTGAATTACTAGGCAAGACAGATTATGAGAGTTCTAAAGCCAAACTAGTGGAATTATTAAAGAAAGTAATCTTTGGGAAGTGATGCCATTAGTCTCGGATTTACAGTAAAACAATTGAAAAATCAATTGATAGAATTGGGCCTAAAGGCCTCTGGAGTCAAAAAAAAAGAATTAGAACAGAGACTGTTAAGCAACGGCCATCGGTTTCGAAATGAATTTACGAGCACAGGTTATCGTGAAGAAATCAAAAAGCGGCCCTTAGGGAAACGTTTTCCATTAGGAGGTCTAACCTCAGAACTTGAACAATCGTTCGGAATAAGGCCGAGAGGAGAAGAAAAAAATGACTTACGAGTGTTTGAATCAACATCTACTAACAAAACAGGATCATCAACATCTGTTTGTCTCAGGCACGACGACTACCTAACTAACAAGAAAATCTGTAGTTTCTGCTCATTTTGGGATTCATGTAAAGATTTGGAATATCAGACTTCACAAGATAGCCAAACCTATATCTTTGAGACTGTTCAAAATAATTTCAACAGTAAAGACATACAAATTATAAAAGAATGGTTCGACAATAGATCCGACACAGAACTTGGGTTAATTGGCCAAAATATGATGATCTTTTCAAACAACATTGATCCATTTAAGCCGGGTTTTGGAATTAAAGCTCATCAATTATACTTTGTCTCACGCCTGTCAGAATACATGCATAACAAAAGTCCAGAAGTAAGTCAATGGAGCCACCTCTATCAGTCAGAAATCTTATCCCGGACACTCACGATTTTTGAAGCCGTATACCTAAATTCAGCAGTTTTTCAAGCAATATTTAGTTTGAATTCTGACGGCACCTACGAGGAATCTTTTCCAACGTTAAATCAAGTTGAATTATTTTTTAAAACAGGTTTAAATCTTCGTGACCTTAACAAAAGAAAGTCTATTGACAAAAAGAGGATGATTGAAGGCCTTGAAAACAATGATTTACTCGGTTCTAACACTGGCTCTCTCGAAAAAAACGACCCGTTTTTATTTGATCTGATTCGCAACACACAGGACAAATTCAATCAAGGTTTTTTTGATAATAAGTTGGAGATTTTTTCAAAATATGAAGATGGCAAATCTTTCAAGCAGCACCTTGTGGATTTGTGGAGTGAAATAGGTGAAGTCGCCTTAAACACCACCATAGGCGATAAAGATAATACCCTCTTCCAGCCAAGAATACAGGCACAATTACTCATTCCGCCAGTTGATTCATTTGACACGGATGGCCTAGTTCTGCCAAATAATGCTCAAATACTTCGAGTGAAAGATCTTGTAGGGCTTAAAGAGCCGTGGATATTAACCACAGAAAAAATCAATTTAGAGCAATCAAAAAGAACTCATATGCACAGATTTTTCCCAGACTTATGGCTAAAATTTAAATGGATTCCTCCTCTTTCATTTATCAAACAACTAAGAGACTCCCCCAGAAAATACAACACAGAAGTATGGCCTAATCGATCCTCTTCAAAAGATGGCACTCAACTAAATATCTTCCTGGCCAAAGATGTTTATTCTGCGTTTGCGATGAATACATTGCAAAACAAGTATACGAACTCTCTTGGGGATATTAATCAAAAGAAGAATCACGAGCGATTTCATAATATTATGTATGACCTATTTTTCAGGCTTCTTCATGAGAGAAGAACAGTTAGAGATGTAGAATTCTATGAGTATTTGACCGAGTTTTGGAAAGAATTCACACATCCAAAATACAAGAGATTGAAACCGTTGGTTGCTCTAAGAAAACTGTCGGAATTCGAATTCAATACCGAGAGTATAGAACCATTAAACACCCGATTCCTTGAATTTCGAAAGGAAACTACACCGTACGGAAAGCATATTGAGACACTCTACATAAAATCGCCTTCCTATCACGATGAGAATGATGTAATGATAGAATCCTTCACATGGGAAATAAAACTTGCTTGGAAGTATGATGTGGATGGTATTCAGATTTTTGAAAACGCTGGGAACTGGAAGGTGGTACATAAACGAGGTCGTGAGATAAGCCTTGAGATGAGTAAGCGAAAAATGATCGAGCAACTTTTATCGTGGAAGCCAACATCAGAACACGAAGTCACACAGGACGTTCAGAATGTGTTTCTTTCACCAATGATTTGTAAGATTCTAGAGGAAAATAGTAGAACAACTCAGGATTTGATATGGAGATTGATTGAAATTCTTAATCAAAAAGCAGTTTATTCTTGTCCGATAATTTTCCTTGAAACTGAGTATGACATATTGCAAACCTATGCAGGTCAACTTAACATCGTAAAAGTAAAACAATACAGCGAAGATATGGTACTATGTGTTGCACATTCTCTAATGCCAGTAACATACATGTCACCAAATTTCTTACACGTTGGAGCATTAAATTAAGCCAGATGATGTTTATTTATGAGAATGTAGTGAAGAATGTATGTCCGATGTCAAGGATGACGGAAATAACGGTAAAAACATGGAATCATTTTCAAAACATTGGGTGGAATTCTTTTCCAGTAAAAAGGAAAATGGCGCAGAATTTAAGCTAGATCAAAAAGTAATCAACAACATTCGAAAATGGGTTTCGCCAGATACAACATTCAGCCAACCTTTTGCTGGTTTCACAAAGAGTTCTACCCGTAAGATGATGGAAACGATCGTAGCCAATAATTCAAAAAAAGATAAAAAAGTATCAAGACCTCTTGAAATCAAGGCTACCAGTTATCTCCCACTCTCAGGTAATGCTATCTCTGTAGCTTACAATAACGGGAATTTTAAAATTACAGCTAAACAATTCGATGTCAACAAATCAAATTTTAATAGATTATTTGGCGACTTGAATCACAAGATTGAATCCTTCCGAAACGGTGGGACTGCAACTCATAATTTAACTTACAAGCGAATGGAGTTTTACACTGAAGCAACAAAGATCGCACAAATTATGGGACGCCAAATGTTCCATTTAGAAAGATTCTTGGCGGCAAGAGACAAAAATACCTTCATGTTCAAAATTGATCGTAGTTACCTTCGATTAATGATGGCTCTAGAGACCATGCATCCGCATACTGTGGGAGTAGAGTTATACAATCTAGTCAATAACTTAGTTGCCTCAGTACGTCAATTACAATTGGTGTTCTGGGGACTTGGAGAAAAAGAAGGATCGCAAATTTCGAGTCAAATCAATGAACTTTTGCAGGGAGTAGTCTACTTCAGGAATGCGCTTCTAACCGCTGGGAAGACACCCGTTAGTTCTGATGGAAAAACAAATTTTGATAATTCTGAGCCAGATGCCCCCAATTTAGAGGCTAAAGAGTTTAGGTTACTTCTAGAACAAAACAGGCTTGCTAAAACCCTGTTTACAAATCCAGAAATCAATATAGGAATTCTACGATTCCTTAATTATAAAGACTCAGTGCTGACATCGGACGATTTTAATTTTAAACATCTTGAAAATTGGGCATTTTCTTTGATTAGGAATTGTTTCCACCTGCTGTCAAATTCAGAGTCGACTATATCGACTGAAAGTGAGATGAAAATCAATCAGGAATTAATATTTAATCTCCTTCAATCTGAACTTGAGCATTCCAACATTAAGAAGAACAGCTACGAAGAAGCAAAATCAAGGATTGAACATCTAGCAAAATCGATTTCCGAAGACAAAGCTATGCGTATTCCAGAAATTAAGTTAATATTCGCTGACATCGATTCATCAATTGAGGTTTTATCTAAACCCAGTGTTGAATTACTGCCAGCATTGGTTAATTGTTTGAGAATAAGTCCTAATCAAATTAATGATAGAATTAGACGACAAGAGCAGATTCATGACGTGAATATCGCATGGAATAACGACATAAACAGATTCGAAATTGATATTCACAAAGAAGAGTTTGCCAAGGAAGATCGACTTCTTTCGATCGCTATAAAACACAACATTGAACCACAACAACTACACAAATCTCTGATTGATGAAATACAGTTGGCTGACGATTCTAGAAAAAAGTTCAATGAAATCATGAATGGTTTACGAACATCGAATTCAGTGACTAAGGATATCATGGTTGATACAAGAAATAAGATGAAAAAATCACAAACAAACCTAGAAACCAGATATCTCGAACATAAAACTACGCTTTGTGATGATTTGAAGAAAGAAGGTTCTAACGTTGCCCAAGTCATAAACAAATTTTCACAAAATGTGAACAATTTGTTGAACGAATTCCAAGATGAAATAAATGATTTGGATGCAGGAGAATTAGCCAAACACTCCGATGCCCCTGGTGCGTTAATGATTGGACTGGGACAAGGAGGTGAATGGATTGTGCGTGCGACACTAGCAAAGCTGCTGAACAACAATTCAGATACTCGTTGTAGGAATATGCTGAAAGGCCTAAACATAAACCTCAAAGAAGTACTCAACCAATACAAAGGGTTGGATCATGGTTTTGACACTGCAGTCCCACGTTCCGAAAAAGAAGAAGGGAAAAACGTGGCATTTTCATCAATTTTTGACAATGCCAATCTGCTAGCAATCAATGCCGGACCTGAACAAAAGACGATGTTGGAGCAACCATACAATTACATCTGGGGTACGAGAGGTGGTAAAAATACTAAACACAACCAACGTAAGGACAAATACCTTCGCCAATCTACAAACGCTTTCCTGATTGATATCGGTAAGAAAGGCTCAGGAGGAAAGATGGGTAAAGGCCGAGCTTATTCAGCGGCTGCAGAAAATGCTATTGGGGATACCTTGCGAGAAAAGAAACGAGGTAAAAACATACGCCAAGTATGTATCGTACACAGTTTTGCCGGAGGAAGCGGTAGCGGAATGATTCTTCCTGTATTGAGGATGGTCAAACAAAGCATGCCTGGTGCAACCGTTTGGGTTTTCTCCGCTGGTGAAACTGAACAAGGTAACTCAACCCATGATGCAGAGAACGTAGTATATATCACGAGTGATATACTACAAGCAAGATATAATGCGCTACACTTCAAAGAAAAGGAAATTACCCTAAAGGAATGGAAAACTTACAAACAACAGGCTAGTAAACTTTACAAAGAACTGAACACATCTTGGGAGAAAATAGCCCCACATTTAAAATCCGATAAGGTTCTTAGCGTTGAAGACTATGAGACCGAGAAAATCAATGCCATCGAAGAACTAAATTCGCTTATCAAAGATAATTCAGATATTCTTAAAGATAAATTTGTAATTAATCAAGAGAGTTTCGACAAAAATTTTCAAGAGCGAAACGATTACGATCTCGAAGCAGAAGCGTCTTGGACGGATAACGTCCATAATTGGGTTGTCATGGATGCAGAAGAACAACAAAAGTTCTATCAAACAGTCTCCGATCCTTCCTCCGCAACCCCTGCGAGAGAGATATGGAAGGCTTATTTCAAGTTGCTTGAAGATAAAGGTTCTTTTGCACTGAACCCTGAAAATTTTGATCAGGAGATGATTGATAAACCGGATTCTGATAATGTCTCATTCAACACTCAATATGCCCACCTAAAGTACATTATAACTGGTATAGAGTTATTGATGAAGCATAAAGATTCTCGCAGTGCTATAGCAGAAATAGAAAAGAAAGAACATACAGATGGCCAAAGAAACTACATGTTAATAGGTGCTGAAGCAGGAATAAATTTCGATGAAGTAGAAACATCTTTTGAATTGCAAGACCTTGTGCAATTGTTCAGGAATTACAGTACTACAATGCGTAAATATCATAACCTTGTGATTGACTTTTATGAAGAAATTAAGTTGAGTTTGGGTGCTAAAGATGATCCACTCGTCAAACACATCATCGTCAGTAACGGCCACTTAGACGTGGGTGCTGTAGACATCGCCCCCAAGCGAAGCAAAAAATACGAGATATACAACTCTATCATGGTCGATACTTTTGTAAATCTTGTCCATTCGTTGGTCGAAAATAACGATGATGAAGAACACACAAAAATTGTCAACTCCACAGCTTTGAACAACGAAGTCATGGACTTGAATGATATGAGTGGAAGAACCCAACCAACCAGCAATGCTACAATCTTAAGTTTCCCAGAATTAATGACTGCAAGTACAGATTTCATGTACAATGAAGTTGATTCGAGAACAATTGAAAACGATTGGCCATACAAAGTTATTCAGATGGTGTTTGAGGACATCAATTCTCCACTCGTAAACAAAGATATTTGGGGCACAACTAAATTTGACGCACCAGGCAGAGTTTTAAGAGCACTATACAACAATTATCTAAGGGACCAAAACGGATTAAGGCGTTACAAAATTTGGGACGTGATTGAATCCGTCAATGAAGAAATGATATCGGACTTGCTTGTTGATAAGGATATGATTGATGCCTTCTGGAAAAACGTTGTTGCGAAATACGACACCAATTTGGATTCAAAAATAAGCGAAAGCAGATTTGGAAGAGAAGAACTAGAAAATTCCATTAATTGGATGAAACTACTCGGTCCAAGACTTATCTCATATATTTTTGAAACAGATGATGAAAGAAATAAGTTTGATTTAATAACGAGTGAATGGAAAAATATTCATGAAACGATCTTCAACGATTCGAGAACAGATTCGCCATTTAACGAAGGATTTAGAAAAACAACAATCCACAATCTGCTGAAGAATTATGGTCCAGATATGAATGGTTCGAATCGTGAAATGATGCGAGATATGTTGTTTGAACTTGGAATTATCGATGGCACACATCTTGCAGCAATTCCATGTTCTCTCGTCTATGATTTCGCCCCACTCATATTACATAACAGTTTGAATTACTCTGCTTCTATAGAAATAGGCAATAAGAATTATCCTGTCCCAGATGAAGAGTGGAACTTTTACCTGCCACCAAATCAAATAGCATCAACTGAAATACAAAAGAACATCCAGAATCCTAGTTGGAAGGAGGCCCAATCAAAATGGGAAGATTCAGGTTATGATCTTAAAACAATAAAATTGGTATTTGCCAGTGATGATGGAAAGCCTGTTGGAAGATACATCACCATAAAATCTGATTTTACATCTCCTGACAATGTCAACCATATTGATATCACTCCTGAATTTATGAAAGATTTTGCAGGTATTAAGAACAAAGTTGCGAGTGCGTATCCTGAATTTTCGAACAACACAGTATTGAATAAACTAATTTCAGTTTCGCCAAACATTGGTTCAGGAAACAGAAAACGATTGCTTGAAGAAAAGCCAGAATTCAAAACCGCTGAATCAGACTTAAGGGTAAATTCGATACCAAAGTCTCTTCATGATGGCGAAACTGAATCTTCGATGATTCTCAGAACTATTCTACTTGGAAACACCCAACGTAACATGAGGCTTGAAGCTCTATACCATACTAATCTCCCGATTAATAATTCAAGTTGGTTTTCCGAAATCCAGTCAAGCAACAAACAAGTATATGGAAAAGTGTTTAACCCTAAAACTTTTGATATAAACCTACAAGAAAGGCTCGATAAATTCATTTCGGTCGAAGAATTCGACAGTCTTGATCAAAAAGGTGTTGTTGGCGCAATGATGGGATTCATGCAAGAAACGATGAATAGAATTCAGAAACCAGAGAATAATCCTGCTGGGAATTCATTCAACTCGAGAGAATATTTCGATGAGTTATTTAGGAACATTGAGGAAAGCGAATCAGAGTTCATTAAAGATAAAGAGGAAATCCTGAACAAGGCAGATCTGGAAAATCACCTTTTTGATGTGAAAAACCTCATATCAAGATTAACATCTCTTTGTTTTTCTGCACACCGCCAGTACAAATTCCAAACTGATTCAAACTCCAAAGAATATGGGGTTGCGTTTGAATTTAACGGAACTCTTGATGCTTCTAGATCTTTATCAAACAACTGGCTATGGCTTGTAAATTCGAGCGAAACTGTCATTGCAAGTCAGATAGAGAAGACCATCAACTACTATCATAGTAATTTCCTAGAAAACCCTGATAGAATCAAAATGAAAGTGTTCATACAAAATATCCAAAATGGTCCACTTTGCAATATGACGCTCATCAGTCAAAAGTCAGGAGTTACAGAAATATCGGAGAAATACTCCGAATTAATGAAAATGCTATCGAAAGATAAGTTTGGGATTATTAAAGGACCTCTCGTCCATCCATATTCATTCATTCGAAACATCCTTTGGCTTCATACATTTGATTATGCGTGGGTCAGTGATCCAACACCTGTTTTCACTAGAAGTCTTCAAATCCCTGATGATGTAATATTGAATATTTTTGGAAATCCAAAGCTCATTGATGAAAGTGAAAGCACTATGAGCCAAAGCGGAGATATGAAGGGAATCGATTGGTCAAAATACGATGTCCAAATGTGGCAGAGAGCAAAACGGTACGTTTGGAAAGATATTCAACCCGAAACGGATAGAGAGGCATACAAACAGAGAATGAAGTTCCCCGTTCATGTTTCTGACATGTTGTTAATTAATTATCTAAAGGAATATGCTATGGAAAAGGACAAGGAATTCAGTGAGGTATTTGATACACCACCTTCTGATGTAACTGAGGTTTATCCAGCCAGTTATTGGAAAACACGTTTGACGAGTTTAGCAGTTAGTTCCGATATGAAACTACGAAATGTTAAGTCTCAGGCTCCTGCCAGTAATGGCCCAAGTATTCCGGGAATTAATACGGGCCCGTCGGGAAATCAAAACGGTGAAAAATCTAGTGTTTGGCTGAAGGCTTTACTGAAATGGAAAGAGTTCCATGAAACCCCTTCGGATTGATGCGAATGGGGCTAAATATTGGAAATATCCGATCATCTGATGCTGTTCTTCAATTACCTCAATCCATACTAAACCGACATATAGGATTGGTTGGTCAAACAGGCTCTGGAAAAACCGTAGGTTTGAAGGTCGTTATAGAAGAAGCAGCATTAGCAGGAATCCCTGCCGTGATTATGGATCCACAAGGTGATTTGTCACAGCTGATTATGGGTGTCGATGTCGATCAAGTTGCAGCAAATGGAGGAGATGCTGCACGTGCTCAGAAATTTTCGGATATGGTGGAAGTGCGAGTTTGGACACCTGTTCGTTCGAAAGGACTGCCCATTTGCCTCAATCCTTTTGTTGCCCCTTCGGAATCCTTGGATGCTGAACAAAAAATATCATCTTGGGATTTGATGGCAGCCGGTTTTACATCAATTGCAGGGTTTAACCTTTCAAAACCAGAAGGTGCTGAAATCAAATCATATCTTGTTACACTGTTAGAACTTGCAAGTGATTGTGAAATGCTTCCTAAAAATTTCTATCAGTTAGCTGATTTAGTCGAAGTACCACATAAACTACGTACTTTTTCTGGAATGTCAGGAACTGATTTTGAATCAAGAGTTGTCAATTTAATACCTGATTCTGCGAGAGATAAACTTGCACGTAGGTTTAGAGGTCAAGAAACAGGAGTAAATCACCTACTCTTTACGCTTGGGACCCCACTTGACTTTGACACAATGTGCACCCCTTGTGAAGATGGTAAAGTCCCAATCAACATCATTTACATGAATACTCTTAGTTCACAAGACCTTAAGCAAAATTTCCTATTGGAAGTGGGTAGAAGGCTCTATGATTGGACCATTCGTCAAAAACCAAAAGGTGATGAAACGAAAATGATCTTTGCAGTAGACGAAGTTCATCCATTCATGCCACCTCATCCAAAAAATCCTCCACCAAAGGCTATTCTAGAAATGCTTGCTAAACAAGGCAGAAAGTTCGGCCTGTGTTGTATTTTTGCAACTCAGAACATATCTTCAGTTGATTACAAGATTTTTGGACAAGCCCAAACCTTGTGCATTGGCCAATTTACTAAACCTCAAGATATAAAGAAAGTGAAGGCACTTCTAACTATTGGTAACGCAAAAAATACGTCAATGGCTGATGAACTTCCAAAATTGAAACCTGGTTCGTTCCAAATTGTTTCAAATCTAGCTTTCGATGAACCACAACAAGTGAAATTTAGATGGCTTTACTCAACACATCAAAGCGGTACATTAAGCGAAGATGACATTGAGGAATATATCTCAGATGGTTTACGAGCATGCATTGAACGAATATCCTCCGGGGAAAAAATGGGGACCAATCTACCAGATATGGGTCATGAGGACGAAACTACTGAGGAAGAGGATGCCCTTTCTGATGATGTAGAAAACGAAGTAGAAATTTCAGAGGAGGAACAGCATGTTTCTATCGACGATCAGACTGAAGAAGATGATCAATCCTTTGAAATGAATCTATTGGGAGGATTCACGCTTCTAAAAGATTCCAAAGACCCACTATCAGTGATGTTAGGTGTAACCAATATTCTAACGACACTTGTTCTTTTATGGAGCTCATATCTCGTAGCCTCCTACTCAATGCAAAATGAGATTGTAAGCATACCATTACTCTTAGGATTGGGAATTTCAATGCTTGCAGCAGGGGTTTTGATCTCAGAAATATTAGCGGATGGGGAATTAGCTGTAGTCAAGAAGATTCGTCAAAGGGCAAGACCTCTACAATACCTCTCGCTCCTTTGGCTCTGGGTCTTGTGGTTTTTGCTCCTTTCAGATCAGATTCCTCTTGATGAACTCATCATGCCAGTGGAAGTTGTTCAAACTATGATGACTGCATTTGTTATTCTGGAATTTAGCCATCGAATTAAGATTGGAAACATTGTTCTACCAAAAGGTAAAACAATTTCAAATTTATTCTCAAGTAGCATTCAATCAGTTAAAACAGTCGTTACAACAACTGAATTAAATGAACTTAGAAACACATCAGAACAATTGTTTTCTTCCTTTAGGTTGGTGCTCGATGGAATTGTTGCAATCACATTGATTTCAATTCTTTCTGGATGGAATTCAATCCACATCTTCTCTTCAGAATCTTGGATGATTCGACTTCTTGCCATATATGCTGCTATGTTCATGTCACAAATAATAACTAGAATACGAACTGCTTGACTCAGAATCAAAGCGTAGCCATTCCACCAGCAGGCATTGTATCCATCATTGAGATGGTGTCCCCTCGTAGGCTTGGACCCAAATTGATTGTACCGAAGATACCAATATCTGCCAAATTATGAGAGAATGAGAACCATGTCCTTCCATATTGATCCACTCGAATATCGAGGAAATCACCTAATCCACCACAACGATTGTATCCACAATCAGGTTCTTGATCAATTGGATCTCCAACTTTATTGAGTTGAACCGTTGTGAACAGAGGTGTTTCATTGAAAGCATCTGTTGCATATGTGAGATATCCATTCCATGTCTCTTCATCGCCTTCGGTTTCACCAACATAGCCGAATGCAACTGTGCCAGGATCACCTGCAACAACAACAGGGAATCCAGTTCCTGAGAGATTGATAGGTGGAGCGATCATCGTTGCATTTGACCATGTATCTCCTTGGTCGATGGAATACGACCAGTATGGCATGTTATCCAGACCCATCCACATTGCGTGTACGTTTCCTACACTATCGACTTCGACTTGGGCTTCTTCAGCATTCCAAGTATCTGCG
>MDSV01187060.1_pt1 | contig 12552 bp, 11 predicted proteins | sample 810851 | NCBI WGS metagenome assembly MDSV01 (sample SAMN05326640, study PRJNA326480) | marine metagenome | isolation source: seawater | place: Atlantic Ocean: North East | collected 2012
GTAGTTTTTGATTTTCATGATCGTTTAAAATCTGTAACCAAAGGGTATGCAAGTTTTGACTATGAAATTAACAAGTATGTTGAGGATAATCTTGTAAAAATGCAAATTTTAGTTAATGATGAACCCGTTGACGCTCTCTCAGTTATTGTTCACAGAGATAGAGCTGAAATGAGAGGAAGAAACATGTGTGAAAAATTGAAAGATTTAATTCCTCAGCATTTATTTAAAATACCTATTCAAGCTTCTTTAGGTGGTCGCATAATTGCCAGAGAAACAATTTCAGCTTTAAGAAAGGATGTTACAGCAAAATGCTACGGTGGTGATATTACCAGAAAGAGAAAACTTCTAGAAAAACAAAAAGCTGGAAAAAAGAGAATGCGCCAATTTGGAAAAGTTGAAATTCCTCAAGAAGCTTTTGTAAATGCTTTAAAAATTAATGATTAGTTTTTTGAAAATTTATATACCTAAGGGATGTGGATGCAGATGAAATGGCTTTTTATTGCATAGGTAAATTTTGCCAATTAAATATGTAGCACTAATAGTTTCTCTCATTGTTGACAGTGATATAGCATTTCCACCAATTATAAGAGCACGATTTTTAAGTTCCAAAATTGTTTCAGCATAATTTTTTGGTTGTATAATTTCAATACGCATAGAAAGATCACAATTTGTGTTAACTTTCAATAATTTGTCAGGATGTACTGATACTTTACTAAATCCTCTAAGTGGTACAGTTTCATTAGGTGTAGTGCCATAAACAGATGCATTGTTGGGTATAGCATTACAAGAAGAAAGAATAATGTATATTGAAATAACCGATAACATTCTAAACATAAGAAGACTCTATTCTGATTCTATCGAAATATTCAATAAAAATTTTATTCTTCTAGTTTTCCTATAATTACATACCTAAAAATATCTAGTAATTCTCTGTTGTTTTTTACAGTTGCCATGGCAGCGGCATCTACTTCTTTAAGGGCATGTTGAAAATCTTCTTGATGTATTATTATTAAAGATTTACCTAAAGCAGAGGCATAACCGGCATCAAATGCAGCATTCCATTGTCTATATTTTTCTCCAAATTTTACAACAACTATATCGGATTGTGCTATTCCTTTTTTAGTTCTTATAGCATTAATTTTTGCACCTTTATTATCATGCCAATACTTATTCTCTTCATAACCTAGAATTTTTACCCCGCAATCATCTGATGCCGCATGATCAGTCACAGGGCCAAAAAACTTTATTGGTAAATTTTCTTTTTCAACTGATAACATTATTTCTTCTCGCCAATTAGAGTGAATTTCGCCAGATAGATAAATTTTCCAATGCATATTAATCTCCTTTAAATTTATCATTTTATTAGAAAAAAAATTTTGATATATATATTAAATATAGTTTTTAATTTTTATTTTAAAGGTAAGAAATGTTGATTCGCTGTCCTGGAAAAAATTGGCCAAAAATTTCTGCTTTAGGTATTGGTGCCATGTCATTTAGTGACTTTTACGGTGCAACAGATACTAAGCAAACATTTGAAATTCTAAAAACTGCTATGGATTTTGGAGTGAACCATATCGATACAGCTAATATGTATGGAATGGGAGTATCTGAAAGTAGAATTGGTGAATTCTTATCTGTACTTGGAAAAAAAGATCGTAATTTTTTTCATATTGCTACTAAAGGAGGAATTAAAACAAAACCTGGTGGTCCTCCAGAATTTGATAATACTGAAGACTATCTAACTAAAGAACTTGATGAATCTTTAAAAAGGCTTGGAGTCGATAATATTGGCCTATATTACATACACAGAAGAGATGGGATAACTCCAATAGAGGATGTGGTTGAAACCCTATTAAAATTTAAAAAAGCAGGTAAAATTATTCAGTTTGGTTTTTCTGAAATTTCTCCAGTTTCACTAGAAAAAGCTAATAAGGTACACCATGTAGGAGCAATACAATCTGAGTATTCTTTATCTACTAGATTTCCAGAACTTGGCCTTTTGCAAAAAACTAAACAATTAAAAACAGCATTTATAGCTTTTTCTCCAGTAGGAAGAGGATTATTGACAGATAAACCTCCTACACCTAAGCGAGTTAAAGAAAGTCCCTTTCTTAGAGTTAATCCAAGATTTCAAGAACCAAATCTTAGTGAAAATATTCTGGCTGTAAAAGGGTTTCAAAAGCTAGCTAAAGATTATGGTCTAAGTACTGCTGGATTAGCAATTTCTTGGTTAATAGCAAAAGATGAACATATTATACCTATTCCAGGCACTAGATCTTCTTTGCATCTAAAGGAAATGATAAAAGGTACTGAAAAAAAATTAACTCAAACTGATTTAAATGAAATAGAGAAAACTATTCCTGTTGGATGGGCGCATGGTGATAGATATTCTGATATTCAATGGATTGGACCTGAAAAATATTGCTAATTTTGCAATAAAACAAGAGTTTTATTATTATTTCCTTTGAACATTAAATAAATTATTAAAAGAATATTTATAAAATTCCAAATTATACCATTTAAAAAAGCTAAATTATATGATCCGGTTAAATCAAAAATAACCCCTGATATCCAACCACCGAATGCCATTCCAAAAATAGTAGCCATAAGTACCAAACCAATCTTTGAAGCCACGTTTTGGGGAGGTAAATACTCTCTTAATATAACAGCATAGCTAGGTACAATTCCACCTTGAGATAACCCAAAAATAAGACTTACTAAATATAATGAAGTAATCCCATCGAAAGGCAAATATAGAAATAAAGCTAAACATTGCAAACTAGATCCTACCAATAAAACCTTGAACCCCCCAAAATAATCAACAGCAACTCCTGAAATTATTCTTGAAATAACTCCACCAGTTAGCATTAAAGAAAGCATGTTAGTTCCAACGATAGGGCTAAAACCAAGATCAACACATAAAGCAACTATATGTATTTGTGGCATTGACATAGCAACACAACAAGCAATACTGGCTAATACTAAAACAAATAATAACAAACGAGGAGAAATAAATTTCTCTGAAAGCTTTTGGTTTGCCTCTTTAGTTTCTTTATCTAAGTAACTACTTTCAATTTTTTTTGTTAATAAAAAAGAAAGTGGAACTGTTAAAATTACTGCTATTATGCCAAATAAAATATATAAGAATCTCCAATCAAATGAGTAGGGGAAAAATGAGGAAATTAGGGTTGGCCAAATAATACCTGAAAAATAATTTCCAGATGCTGCTATTGCCACTGCTATTCCGCGTCTTTTGGAAAACCAAAAGGATATATCCGACATAAGTGGTCCAAAACCCGCTGCTGTGCCAAAACCAATCAAAATATGACAAAAACTAAGCAATAATAATGAGTAACTTATAGCTGAAATAAAAAAACCTAAAACTACTGTTAAAGCAGCAAAAAGCAGAGTGTATAAGATGCCATATTTATCAACTAATTTACCTAAAATAAAATTTCCTAATGCGAATCCCACCATAGTAAATGAAAATAAAACTGATACCTCACCACGATTAAAATTAAATTCTTTTTGAATATCAGGAAGAACAATAACTATAGCCCACATTCCTATATTTAATGATGTTCCTATAAAAAATGTTATTAAAAGTCTAAACCAGGAATATTGACTATCCTGTGAAAAATTTTTGAACAAATTATAAGTCCTTGATTTTGAATTTATTTTTAAATGAAGAAAATGTATCAATAGATGAACTCGTAGCATGGTATACACCTCGTGCAATAGATCTTGAAACACAAAGAGATGCAGCTTGATTGATTAATAATAGATCGTTAAAATTATCTTTTAATTCTTTTTCTCCTGTTGAAACAGCAAAAATTAAATCACCATCAAAGGTTGTATGTGAGGGAAAAACTGCCCTTGTAATTCCGTCATGTGCAACTGTAGCTAATGCTTTGCATTGAGCTTTAGACAATTTAGCATCGGTAGCAACAACTCCAATGACTGTGTTTTTCTTAAAGTCATCTGGTGATGTTCTCTCTACTTCTTTAAAAGGCTCAAATTTATTTGAGTTTCCAAATCCACCGAATTCATTTTCATATTCAAAAGGAGCAGCCCAAAAATGTGGAGTATCATTAACAACAACGCTTCCAAATGAATTAACAACCATCAATGATCCTACAGTATATTTGCTATCTATCAGCAAAGAAGCAGACCCCAAACCGCCTTTAATATTGCCAGCTGTAGCTCCTTTTCCAGCACCATAAGAGCCCAAGTTAAAACTTGAACTCAGATCATTGTAGGCTTTGTTCGCTAAATCAGTATAAGGATTTTTTTCCCAATTTTTTTTACCTCCGTTCACTAGATCAAAAATTATTGCACTTGGAACAATCGGTACCTTATTATTACCAACTTCATAACCCTTATTATCTCTTCGCAAGAGATTGACTGCCTCAGAAGCAGCCTCCAATCCAAAAGCAGATCCTCCAGATAACACTAAAGCATCAATTTTTTCTACTAACTTGTCAGGTTCTAATAAGTCAGTTTCTCTTGTACCTGGAGCTCCACCTAAAACCCTATAACTAGCAACAAATCGATCCTTACAGGATAAAATAGTAGAACCGGTATTAATCAATTCATTTTCAGAATTACCAATATAAAGACCTTTTACATCAGTTATTAAATTTTTTAATCCAGGTTTTAAAAAAAAACTCATTAGATACAGCGCCCACCATCAACTGGTAAAATAACACCAGTAATCATAGCTGCTTCCTCTGAACATAAAAAACATGCCGCGTTCCCCATATCATCTGGAGTTGAAAACCTTCCAATTGGAATTGTTGATAAAAATTTTTCTCTTTTTTCAGTCGTATCTCCTCCCATAAAACTTTTTAATAATGGTGTTTCCCCAGCTACTGGGGCTAAAGCATTTACCCTTATTTTTTTTGGAGCTAATTCTATAGCCATTGCCTTAGTTGCACTTATCATCCAGCCTTTAGTGGCATTATACCAACTTAAGTTAGGACGTGGTGAAATACCAGCAGTCGAAGCTATATTTAGAATGTTTCCTCCACTTTTAGAAGTCATTAAAGGGACAAGATATTTAGCACTTAAGAAAACTGACTTCGAATTTACTAAAAATATTTTGTCAAATTCTTCTTCACTTATGTCTTCCATATTCTTGGGATTATGAGTAATACCAGCATTGTTAACCATTATATCTATTTTACCAAACTTTTCTAAAGTGACATTTACCATATTTTTGAAACTTATTGAACTGGATACATCTACTTCAATAGAGATACCTCCAGCCGACTTTGCTACTTTCATTGCATTTTCCAAATTTATATCAGCAACAATAACTCTAGCACCTTCCTCAGCAAATTTTTTTACAATACCTGCTCCAAAACCAGATCCCCCGCCTGTTACAATAGCTATTTTGTCTCTTAACCTCATGGTAATATTTCCTTATCTCTATTCGTGCATTGCAGCAATTGTTTTTAAATTAGAAAATCCATATAAAGCCTCAAATCCTTTCTCGCGCCCATGGCCAGAATAACCTGTCCCTCCAAATGGAAGTTCAACCCCACCTCCTGCTCCATAATTATTTATAAAAACTTGACCAGATTTTATAGCTTTAGCAACTCTCATTTGTCTTGCACCATCTAAAGTCCATATTGAAGCTACTAATCCATATTTGGTACTATTAGCAATTTTTATTGCATCTTCTTCATCTTCAAAAGGGATGATGACCTGAATAGGACCAAAAATTTCTTCTTGTGCAAGTTTATGTGAATATTTAACATTTCCATAAAGTTTAGGTAAAACATAATGGCCTTTTTGAGGTAAATTATTTTCATATTGACCTTCTGCAATAAATTCTAAGTCTTTAGAAAATTTAAGATAATTTTTAATAATTTTTTTCTGCCTACTAGAAATTACTGGGCCTAGATCTTTGTCATCTAAAGCCTGAGCTACTTTTAGTTTGGAATAGGATTTAGACATTTTTTCTACTACTTCTGAAAGAACTTTCTTAGAGACTAAAATTCTTGAAGAAGCTGAACATGTTTGACCTGCATTCTGAATACCTGCATTAATTAAAAAAGGTAAAGCTTTATCTATGTTTGCATCCTCAAATACAATCTGTGGAGATTTGCCTCCAAGTTCAAGAGTTACAGGTACTAAATTTTTGGCAGCTTCAGATTGTATAGTTTTTCCTATTTCAACTGAGCCAGTAAATGATATGTGATTAATATCTGGATGTTTTATTAAACTTGCTCCTGCTTTCTCACCTAAACCTGGAACAATATTTATTGAACCTTCAGGAAAACCAGCTTCTTTTGCTAACTCTCCAATAGCAAGTGCAGTTAAACATGCCTCTTCAGAAGGTTTTAAAACACATGCATTCCCCATTGCAAGTGAAGCACCTAAAGTACGCCCAATTATCTGCATAGGATAATTCCAGGGGATAATGTGTCCCGTAACACCGTGAGGTTCTCTTAAGGTATATACAGTATAGTCCTTTAAATAGGGGATAGTTTCACCCATTATTTTGTCGCTAGCTCCACCATAAAATTCAAAATAACGAGCTAATGCAATAGCATCATTTTTTGCTTGTTTTAGTGGTTTGCCTACGTCAATTGATTCAATAATAGCAAGATTATCCAATCTATTCTTTACTAGTTCAGATAATTTCAAGAGAAGCCTTCCCCTTTCAGAAGCAGCTAAATTACCCCAAGAACTTCTTAAAGATTTTGAGGCTGAATTTATTGCTTCATCTATATCTTGTTCATCAGAATCTGTGATTGTAGTTATAATTTCACCATTTGAAGGATTCTCTAAAGAAAGTTTATTTTGGGAATGACAATCTTTCCATTGGCCATTAACAAAAATTTTATCGGTCGGGTACCATAAATTTTCATTTAGCAATTTGACCTCCATTTAATATATTTTTTGGGATTACTGGTATCGCTTCAACTAATGATTTAGTATAGCGTTTCTTAGGATTTGATAATATGTGTTGAGCTTTTCCTTCTTCGACAATTTCACCTCTTCTGATAACAATCACTCTATTTGCAATATTTTTTACTACAGAAAGATCATGACTAATAAACAAATAAGTTAAAGTATGTTTATCGGCTAATTCAGCAAGGAGATCTAAAATTTGAGCTTTTATTGAGACATCTAAAGATGAAACGGCTTCATCTAAAATAATAAGTTTTGGTTTAGTTATAAGAGCTCTAGCTATCGCTATTCTCTGTCTTTGACCGCCGGAAAATTCATGAATAAACTTATTAGAATCGCTAGGACTTAAACCCACTTCTTCTAAAGCAAGACTTACTCTTTCCTCAATTTCTCTTTTTGTTAAAACATTATCAAGAATAAAAAAAGGTTCTGATATCAATTTTCTTATTCGATGTTTAGGATTAAATGAACCATAGGGATCTTGAAAAACTACTTGCATCATAGATCGAATTTTACGATCTTTAAATTTTCTTGCTTCTATTTTTCTATTATTAATTAATATCTCACCCGTTTCACAATGTTGCAAACCTAATATCGTTTTTACGATTGTTGATTTGCCTGATCCAGATTCTCCAACAACACCAAGAATTTCACCCTCAAACATTTTAAAACTTAAATTATTGAGAATTTTTAATTTATTCTGATTTTTAAAAAAAAGACTTTTACTATTGTGATAACTTGTACTTACAGCATTTACGGATAGAATAACTTTTTTTGAGGATTTATCTTTTTTCTTAGGGGAATAATTGACAGCGTTTAGTAATTTTTTTGTATATGGATGCTTTTTATTTTTAAAAATATTCTCTAAATTCCCAGTTTCTAAAATTTCTCCAGATTTCATAATAGCAACTCTATCGGCACACTGCGCTAAAACTGCTAAATCATGCGTTATGAGTAAAAGAGATATGCCTAATTTATTGACGAGAATTTTTAATAAATCTAAAATACCTTTTTGTGTAATTACATCTAATGAAGTTGTAGGCTCATCTGCAATTATTATCTTTGGTTTTAAGACAAGACTTTTGGCTATTAAAACTCTTTGTTGTTGTCCCCCCGATATTTCATGAGGATAAATCTCATCTTTTGTTAAATTATTGGGTAGTTCTACTTTCTCAAGGTACTGAGTGGCTATGTCTAAAGATTTTTTTTTCGAGTAATTCCTATGTATTAATAAAGGTTCTGCAACTTGTTCTTTAATAGTTTTTAGTGGATTTAATGCAGTTAATGGTTCTTGAAAGATAAGAGAAATATCTTTTCCCCTAATCTTACACATTTCTTTATCACTAAAATTACTAATACATTTATTTTCGAAGTATATAAAACCATTTTTTCTAGAGTTACTGGGTAATAAATTTAAAATGGAGAGAGCCATCATACTTTTTCCAGAACCAGACTCTCCAGCTATTCCTAAAACCTCTCCCTTATTAAGATCTAAAGAAATATTATTTAAAATTAATTTTTCACTAATAAATAAATTAAATTCCTTAATTGACAAAATACTCATTTATTTTTTTCCTGTAATCTTGGGTCAATTAAATCCCTTGCTCCATCCCCTAACAAATTTAAGCCTAATACTGCCAGTATTATAGTTATACCAGGAAATAAGGCTAAGTTAGGTGCAAATGATATCATGGTCTGACTATCAGCTAACATTCTTCCCCATGAGGGAGTTGGAGGTTGCACCCCTAAACCAACATAAGATAACCCAGCTTCTGCTAAAATACCTAAGCTAAATTGTATGCTGCCTTGTACAATTAGCAAATTCAATATATTGGGCAAAATATGTTCTAATGAAATTCTAAATGATCCTTTACCAGCTATTCTTGCTGAGGAAATAAAATCAAGTGTCCAAATAGATATTGCGGCTCCTCTAGTTACTCTTGCAAATACTGGTATATTAAAAATACCAATTGCTATTATTGCGTTAAAAGCAGAAGGACCAAATACAGCAGTAATTAAAATGGCAATAACTAGTGAAGGAAAAGCGAAAATAAGGTCATTACCCCTCATAATCACATCGTCAAATAATGACCCACGGCATGCTGCAGAAATTAATCCTAGAGGAACACCAATAATTAAACCAAGGCCTACTGCAATTAACGCAACTGATAAAGAAGTCTGTCCTCCAATCATAATCATCGAAAAGATATCTCTTCCAAAATGATCCGTACCCAAAAGATTTTCAAAACTTGGTTCTTTTAGTCGGTTCGTAATATTTAAAGCTTCAACATCGTAGGGCACCCAAAAAAAAGAAATAATCGTAACTAAAAGAAAAATTACCGATAAAAAAAACCCTAAAATGAACGAAATAGGGAATTTCATTTTTTGATCCTTAGTCTGGGATCTACATACAAGTAAGCCATGTCAATAAAAAAATTTACTGTAATTACGGAAAAAACTAATAACATAACTACACTTTCAACAACAATTAAATCCCTCTGTACGATACCTTGAAAAATTAATCTACCAATGCCGGGAAGAAAAAAAACATTCTCTATTATAATCGCTCCAGCGATCAAAAAAGAAAACTGCAAACCAATTATGGTTAAAACTGGAATTAAAGCATTTCTAAAAGCATGATTTTTAATTGCTTGAAAAAAAGTTAATCCACTTGCTCTTGCTGTTCTAAAATAATCTTGACTTAAAGTTTCTATCAAAGCGGATCTCATTACCCTAGCCAAAATAGAAGCTTGAGGTAAGGCAAGAGCAAACGCAGGAAGTGTTAATGCTTTTAAATTAAGTAATAAACCTTTATCCCAACCAGGTACTCCTCCTGCTGAAAACCATTTGAGGTATAATGAAAAAATTAAGACTAGGAGCATTGCAAACCAAAAATTAGGAATAGCAATACCTAATTGAGTTAGACCCATGAACGACCAATCTTTAAATCCTCCATGATTAGTCGCAGAAATAATTCCAATTGGGATTGCTATAAATATTGATAATAAAATAGCATATATTGCAAGTGGAATTGAAACACCAATTCTAGAAATCACTAATTCTGAAATAGGAACTCTGTAAGTATATGAAACACCAAAATCCCCAACTATCATACCACTTATCCAATTAAAATATCTTTCTACTTTTGAAACGTCTAAACCAAGTTCTTTTTTTAATGCATCAATCGTCTCTGGTTGTGCATTTATGCCAAGCATAAATGATGCAGGATCCCCGGGTATAATTTCAATCATAAAAAAAATGATAATCGATGCAAAAAACAAACTGAAAATTAAGACTCTTAGTCTTGAAAAAAAATATGAAAGCATTCTTGATAATAAATTTAATTTTAAATTTTTTAAAATCCTTGAGCCAACTATTATATTCAGTTAGCTCAAGGTATTTCTATAAATGATCAATTATGATAATTAATTATTCCAGCTAACGCCAGTCAAATCATTTGCTTGCGTAGGAGAGTTTTTCCATAAGCCTATTAATTTGGAATTGGCTACACCAGTTTTTGCAAGTTGAAATAAATAACCATTTACATAATCATTAGAAATTAATTTTTGAGCACTCTTTAAAATTTTACTTCTTTCCTGATCATTAGTTTCTAAGTTTAAGGCTTCCATGAGATTTCTGAATTCTTGACTGTCATACTGGAAATAATAATTTGGATTACCGTAAATGCCTATATCCATAGGTTCAGTATGGCTCACGATAGTTAAATCATAATCTTTACCCTTAAATACTTGTTCCAACCATTGAGACCACTCTAAGTTCTCAATTATAGTTTCAATTCCGACTTCTCTTAATTGAGAAGCAATAATCTCGCCACCTCTTCTAGCATAGGAGGGAGGTGGAAGTTTTAATGAAAGAGTAAGACCTCCACTTACACCTGCCTCTGAAAGTAGAGACTTTGATTTTTCCGGATCATAGTTTGACTGTGCGGTTAGATCCACATAATCAGGGTGATGTGGAGCAAAATGGGTACCTATTGGTGTCCCAAATCCAAACATAGCCCCGTCAACAATTGCTTGTCTATTAATAGCGTGGGCAATTGCTTTTCTAATCTTCACATCTTTTAGTTTTTCAGATTTATTATTCGTAGATAGAATTGTTTCACCTTCAGTAGATCCAACTATAACATTAAAATTTGGATCTGCTTCAAATTGAGCTAAAGTTTCAGGAGCAGGATATACTGGAAATGCATCAACGTCTCCGGCCATTAATGCTGCAAATGCAGCAGTAGGATCAGAAATAAATTTAAATGAAGCTTTTTCTAAAGAAATAGTTTCACCCCAGTAATTTTTATTTTTAACTAAATCAACTCTATCCCCTTTAACCCATTTTGAAAACTTAAATGGTCCAGTTCCATTTGGTTTTGTAGCTGCATTATTAACTGTTTCTGGATCTAAAATGATTGCATCTCCCCAAGCCAAGTTTCTAATAAGTCCACCATTAGGATTTGAAAGAGTAATTTTTACTACGTTTGTATTAATAACATCAACTGAGCTTATGCCTTTAAACAGACCTTTTTGAGCATTGGTTGAATTTTCATCCCGAGCCCTATCAATTGAAAATTTAACGTCTGAAGCATCAAAATCACTCCCATCATGAAATTTTACATTTTCTTCAAGTTGAAAAGTATAAACTAATCCATCATCTGAAATAGTCCAGGACTTAGCTAAGCCCGGTGAAACAGATCCATCAGCCTTAAATCTAGTTAATCCTTCATAAACGTTTGAGTAAACAACTTCATCAATAGCAGCAGCTGCACCTCCAGTTGGATCTAAGTTAGGTGGTTCTAATTGCATGCCAATAATTACTGAATTTTTCTCGGCGTAAAGTGGGTTTGAAAAAATTATAACCAATAGTGATGTAAATAGTAATTTCAATAAATTCATAAAATCCTCCCTATTTATGATTAATTTATAACTCCTTTATTTAGTAATTTGCTTATAGTGATTCCCATTATTTTAGTAGAATCTAGCATATCAGAAATTAATATAAATTCATCAGGTTGATGTGCAAGTTCAAGTATTCCTGGTCCATAAGCAATACAATTTTTTAACTTACCAATACGATCAATATGTTTTTGATCATATGAACCTGGAGAGACTACATATTCTGGTTTCAAACCTAATACTTCTGAAATAGAATCTCCAACTGTTTTGACTATACTTGATTTTGGATCTGTGTAAGATGGTTTAACTTCAAAAAGGTCTTTAATTGCAAACTCTAAACTTGGTCTGTTTTTTTTCACTTTTTCTAGAATTTCATAAATCTCTGACTTAACCTCTTCTAAGTTTTCTTCAGCTAAGTATCTTCTATCAAGAATCATCCGACAACTATCGGCAACTAATGGAGAAGGTAACCCATTATAGAATTCATCAACTTCAGCTAAACCTCCATGAATAGAATTTATATTAAGTGTAGACTTTCTTGCTTTTTCTGGAACTACTGGCATTTTTGTTTTTTTAGTATTTAGTTTTGGCAACAAATTTTTTTCTATTTCTTCTAATACTGCACCCATATGCTTAATTGCACAATCTCCTAAAAAAGGCATAGATCCATGTGCTCCTCTTCCTTTGGTTTCAATCTCAGACCACCACACTCCTCTATGTCCTAAAC
>MDSV01210466.1_pt1 | contig 12552 bp, 10 predicted proteins | sample 810851 | NCBI WGS metagenome assembly MDSV01 (sample SAMN05326640, study PRJNA326480) | marine metagenome | isolation source: seawater | place: Atlantic Ocean: North East | collected 2012
CTGCAGATATTGAGCCTAAAAAAAATTCAATTGTACCAGGTGGATTGTTTGAAATTTCAAAAAGTGATGAAAAAAAATTAGATGTTTATGAGGATTTTCCAACTTTATATAAGAAACATTATTTTTATTATTATGGAAAAAAAGTAATGACATACACAATGGTAAGTAAATCTGCATTTAAATATCCAACTGAGAGATATCTCAATATTGTAAAACGTGGTTATAAAGATTGCGGTTTAGATATTTTATTTTTAACAAAAGCACTACTGGGCTAAAAAATCTTATCAATTAAGATTTATAGTATTTATAAAATTTATTTATATCTGGTTTTTGTTTGCATTCTTGCAGATAGACAAAATATTCTAAATGTTTATTAAACTCATCTTTATGAATTTTTGAGGGAAAATCACAATTAATGAGATTTTTTTTGAAAAATATATATTCTTTTTTATAAATTTTGTATTCTTTACGGTCATCTACTTTAACAAAATCTATATTATAAAGATTAGCAAAAATTACTAATATTAAAATTGTATTGAACACAGTCTTAAAATTGATGCCTTTAATCTTAAAAAAATCTAAATGAAAATCTCTTATTAGATAAACTATAAAAAAAGATATGAAGCCAGTATATATTCTTGTAGGTCCGTTTCTATTTATTAGTAAAAAACAAATAAAAAAAATAAAAATTATAAAATGAATTATGTCTTTATTTTTTTTAAAGAAAATAAAATATATACTTTTTAAAAGTGAAATTCCAAATATAGAAAATAAATAAGGGTCTTTTTTAATATAGGTATAAAATTCACTTAAGTTATTAAAGAACTTAGAATTTGTAGAATAATTTACTGTAAGTTTTGAAAAACCCTCATAAATTATATCAAAAAAATTATTGAAAATTAGTGGTGCAATATCTTTAAAATTTGAAGCTGTGATAAATATTTTTCTTTGCAACACACCTTCTGTGAAACAAAACATTAAATATAAAGAAAAAAAAGGTACTAAAAAAAATAAGATGAAATTTTTATAGGATTTTATCTGAAGTTTATCCATATTCTTAAAGTATTGAAAATTTAATCCTATTAATATTGGCGCAACTAATAATATAGTTGTTTCATTATGGATGAGTAATAATGCCAGAATAAAATATAATAATTTTGAATCTTGTAAATTATTCTTCTTACAATCAATTAGAAAGAAAATAAAAACGAACAACAAGGAAGATATCGCGTAACCTCTATAGAGGGAAAAATATCCCATTATCACATCTACGCTTAGGTATATAAATATAAAAATAAATGTTTTTGTATAATCTCTTAAATATATTTGAACTAGAAATAACATTGAAAAAAAATAAACTAGAGATAAGAGTCTGATTTTTATGATATCAACTCCAAAAATATAGATAATTAAATTACCAATTTGAGTTGATAGAAAGTGGTTATGCCCAGAAAATTTCAAAAAGGAAGTTTTAAAACTTGATAAAAGGTTTATAGATGCAATCTCATCAGTTTCTGGATAGTGCTCATACATTAAAAATTTAAAAAGTATAATTGATAAAAATACTATAAATATAGACTTATTAATTTTTCCTGAATTGTAGAGTTTTTCTAATATGTTATCTTTGATCATGCTTGTGTTGCAAAAAAACAAGTTTATTAATATAATATTATAAGTTTTTAACAATTTAATATATTTTTTTAAGAATTCTAATTAGTTCTTTTGTTGGTTTTTTATATTTATTAAAAATCATGTAAATAGAATGGGTAAGTAAAAAAGTAATTAACCATATAATTAATCAATGAAATTAAGCATAATAATCCCTTGTTATAATGAAGAGTTAACGATTAAGAAAATTATAGAAAAGATCAATAAACAAAACGATATTGATAAAGAAATTATTATTATTGATGATTTTTCTACTGATAAAACAAAATATATTTTAGAAAATGAATTAAAAAATAGTGTTCATAAAATCATTTATAATTCTAAAAATTTTGGAAAAGGTTATACAATCAGAAAAGGAATTGAAATAGCAACAGGAGATTTTATTTTAATTCAAGACGCAGATCTCGAATATGATCCAATAGACTATAAAAAATTATTAAATCCAATCACTACAGGTCTAGCTGATGTGGTTTATGGATCAAGATTTCTTGGCACAAGTGAGAGAAGAGTTTTGTATTTTTGGCACACAGTAGGAAATAAATTCTTAACAATGATTTCAAATATGTTTTCAAATTTAAATCTTACAGATATGGAAGTTGGTTATAAAGTTTTTAGATCAAATATAATTAAAAATATTAACTTAAAAGAAAATAGGTTTGGATTTGAACCAGAAATAACTGCAAAAATAGCAAAAAAGAATATTAAAATTTATGAGGTTGGAATAAATTATTTTGGACGTAAATATAGTGAGGGAAAAAAAATTACATGGAAAGATGGCTTTAGTGCTTTAAGATGTATTATTTACTATAATATTTTTGAATAATAAAAATGCTAATTATAGCTAACCATATTATCTTTTTTTTCCAAATCTCATTAATTTGTATATCACTTTCAGTAAGTGGCTTTTTATTAAAAAAAATATTTTTAAATTTTGAAAATGAAACCAATCAAGCATTTGAAGAAAATGGACTTTTTGGATTTATTTTAATTGGTTTTTTAGCACTTACGCTCAATTTTTTCTTTCCATTAAATTTATTTATAAATAATATGTTTTTTATTTTAATATTTATATTAGGATATCAATTTAACTTCTTTGATCAAAAAATATCAAAACTATTAACCAAAATTTTTGTTGTTTCTATAATAGCATATTTTTTTTTAATATATGCTAATAATAATAGACCAGATGCTTTTCTCTATCATTTACCTTATTCAAGAATTGTTAATGAAAATAAAATTATCTTTGGTTTAACAAATTTACATTCTAGATTTGGTCATATTTCAATTTTCCAATATATTTCAAGTTTTTTTGTAAATAGTTTTTTTTCTACTAAAGGACTTTTGATACCAATTAGTTTAGTGCCTTCATTTTTTTTTATATATTGTTTTAAAAGGTTCAATGAACAGCTAACTAATATAGATACAAGATTAAATGCTTATTTAATTTTTTTATTTTTGATAATTTCTATCTATTCGTTTAGTAGATACAGTGGCTGGGGCAATGATGCTCAAGCACATATTTTTTATTTTTTAACAATTATATATTTTTTAGATTACAGATTAGATAGGAATAATCTCAACTTATTTTTTAAGATTTCAATTACAGTAATATTTACTTTTTTGGTAAAACCTTTTTATTTGGTGTCATTAATTATACCTATTATTTTCTTTTTTAATAAAAATACAAAAATTTATATTATAAAATCAAAATCAACTTTTTTTTTAATTCTTTTCTTATGTCTTTGGATTTTAAAAAACTTTATAGTAAGTAGTTGTTTCATTTATCCCATAAACTTTACATGTGTAGAGTCTACTACTTGGTATAATAACAATATAAAAATTATACATTCAAGTGCTGAGGCTTGGTCCAAAGATTGGATTAATAGAGATGATGAGTCTCTTGATCACGAAACATTTAACAAAGATTTTAATTGGGTAAAGACATGGAGTAAAAATCATTTAAATAAAATTTTTGAAAAAATAATTCCTGTTATTATATTTATATTACTCAATATATGTTTGTTTTATTTTACAAAATGTTTAAAAAAAGATTCAAAAATTAGGAATAATAATTTTTTTCTGTTACTACTTTTGATAAATTTTATAGGATTGGTTATTTGGTTTTTGAAATTTCCTATTTTCAGATTTGGTTTATCATATATTTACTCTTTTTTAATTTTTGTCTTTTATTTTTTGTATATTCGTTATTTAGATTTAAATAAAATTATTCGATTAAAAAAAATTTTTTTATTAATCATTTTTGTTTCTTTTATTGGATTATTTTTAAAGAATGCTAAGAGAATTTATTACACTGAAAATACTTCAATTTATCCTATTGTCATTGAGCAAAACTTAGAAAGTGAAATAATTAAATTTAGAAATAAATACGGAGATTTTATATATTACAAAAGTGATAAAGGCAGTTTATGTGGATATATAAAATCACCATGTTTTCATGCCAAAAAAGAAGTTATTAAAGATAATTATTTTGGGTACATAGCATTTATTGACATAAAAGATTGATAAGTTCTTATATGTTATAATAATTTGAAAATTTAATCTTTTATTTTAATTAGAGCATTTTTTTTAAAATGATTACTTTTAGAATTATAAAAAACAATATTGTTTGATGTAGTTGAAATTTGAATTTTTTTCAGTGATTTAGTATTAATTTTTTCCAATAAATTTTCTGATTTGTTAAATAAATAATCTTTATAATTATATTTCTTAAGCAAAAATCTTATTTTTTTGAAATTTTTATGACTATACTCAATAATTAAAATAGGTAAGTCTTTTTTAATTGTTTTAAGACCTGATCGCACCACTTCTAATTCCGAACCTTCTGTATCTATTTTTATTAGATTTGTTTTTAATCTAAATTCATCTAATTTTTTTGAGTATACTTTGATTTTTTTTATTTGAACATTTTTGAATTTTATACTTGTGAATTTTTCCCATCTATTTTTAAGAGCATTGATTTTATAAGAGGCCCAAAGTCTCATATGAAAGGAGTACAATGTTGGAATATAGAGGTGTGAAATTTTTACATCTGCAATAGCAAAATTTTTTATAACTATTTTTTTGTCATTTTTAAAATTATTATTAATTATTTTAAATAGCTCAGGATTAGGTTCAAAAGAATTTATTTTGTAATTCTTATTATATTTTTTGAAATTTTTTATACTTTCACCTAAATGGGCACCAATATCTATTATCTTAGGATTTTTTATATAGGAAGCTATCTTGTATTCTTTCTCAAAATTTAACCCTAAGATAGTTGATACTCTTTCACCTATGATAAGAAACATCTTATTTGATTTTATAATTGTTTTTATAATGTTAATCATTTAATGATGAAATAATGTCCTCTAAACATGAAAAGTTTTATATTGCTTATATTTTTTGGCTGTTATTTTTTGTTTTTTTTACAAATCAATATTATGACTTTAACGAAATAGTTTCAATAAATCAACACGATAGCATCAGTTACATGGCTATTGCAAAATCTGCACCATATTTTTCTAATGAAGAAATTGCATATCATCACGCACAGAGAGTTTTCTTTCCTTATTTAATTGGTTTAATTTCCAATTTTTTTAAAGTTGATATAATGCTTAGTTTTAGAATAGGTGCATTTCTTGTAGTATTCACTATCGTTTTATTTCATTATCTTCTTACAAAAATATTAAAAACAAATTTGTATGTATCTTTAATTTTTGTTTCTCTTTTAATTTTAAATCCTTATTTAATTAGATACTTTATTGCTGTTCCAACAATGGTTAATGACGCAGCTTTTATTTTATCACTATATTTATTTTTATTTGGGTTAGTACTCAATAATAGTTCCACTTTAATAGGAGTTTTTTTTGGACTTATTTCAAGGCAAAATGGAATTTTTTTATTTGCTGCTTTCTTAATAGAAAAGTTTTTTGTTTTAAAATACAAATTAATTAAAGATAAAAGTGTTATTGCTTCAATTTTAATACTACTGATTATATCCTTTACTGCTAACAATTATGCTAAGCATGTTTCTTTAGAGGGTTTCGATTTTAGACATGCCTATGGAATTTTTGATTGGTTAGCTAAAGATTGGAATTTATTATATTTTTTAAAATGGGCTATATTACCTTTATATAGCTATTTTCCTGCTTTAATAATTATTGTAATTTTTTTTAATTTAAAAAGTTTCGATAAAAATATCCTTAAAGATTATATTGTATTGATATTTATTTTTTTTTCAATAATCGGGGTATCATATCTTCCTGGACCACAGATGGCTGGTAGAAATATAATTAGACAAACATCTTTAGCCTATCCAGTTATTTTAGTTGGCGGACTTTGGTTTATGACTGCTAAAAAAAAATTTTTTAACAAAAGCTTATTAATTCTTATTATTATTTTATTGCATATTTGGTCTTTTCACCCAAGATATTCTACGATTAATTCGTTTGAATTTTTGAGAAATTATTTTTTTTAAAAAATGCAGTAAATTTAAATAGGATCTTATAGGCTGACTAGTACTTGACTAATAACTAAAGCGATAAAATACAAAGATATTACTTATTATTTTTTTTTACTGTGTCGTGTGTTTGTAAAGAATTTTAACTTTATTATATTAAAATTATTGGTAATGTTTAGCTATGAATAAAATTTTCACTATTTTAATCATTTTAATTTGTATAATAATTCCCAATCAAAACTCAGAAGCAAATAATACTAGATTTGTAAAAGGTAATTTTTATGAAGGAAAAATAAAATGGAAAGAAATAAAATTAGAATTACCTGAAGGTCAATGGGAATTTATTAGACAAAGTTCGTGGTGGTATGGTGGTTTTGGCTGGTCTTGTAAAAATTTTGTTCTTAAAGAAGGTCAAATTTTTAAATCTTATATGGCAATGTGTGAAATGAGAACTGGAGGCAAATATATAGGTTGGTTAGCAAATGCACTTAACAAATATTATAAAAGAGGAGATTATGATAGCTGCATGTTGAGACCAGAATATTATTATGCCAATTTATTTTTAAAAGGAACTTCGTCAAATTGTCTAAGAGTTAGACATTTTGATCATGACAAAGAAATGAATCGACCAGACAATCCTCAATCAGCAGGAGGTGTAAGGCCTGTTTTACGAAAATGGTTTAAAGAAAATAACGTAACTGAGCCAACAATTTTATTATCTAGTATACACGAATATTTTGCACCAGTTGTAGGAGATAGTGGTCCTGGCGTGTACTTTCTAATTAATCCAGAGGCTTATGGTGGACCTAAAAACAAATTTTTTACTGAAGAGACAAGTGAGTATCATAGAAATAATATAGACAAACATCCTGAATTTAAAAAATTTATAGATGAATGGACATCTTTAAGTGCTAAACGACATCAACAATTTGAACTTGATTGGAAAGCAAGAGAATATCATAAACTTAATTTGAGTGATGTAATAATTAAAGATACCGATATAACTTTAATTAATTCTGAAAACGACATTTCAAAACAAATAAAAGATTTAAAAGAATTATATGACGCTGGTGTCTTAAACAAAGAAGAGTTCGAAAAAGCTAAAAAGCGATTATTGAATTAACAAATTCTTCTATTGTAGTGGATCAAAATAAGATATTAATGAGATATTATTAAATTTTTATGCACCTGAAAATTCAGCAACATATTGTTCTAATTCTTTAAATGCTTCAGTATCTTTTAATTTATTTATCTCAGCTTTAACTGTTACACTGTTATCTAAGTCTGCAATAAAGTTTTTGTAAGCAAGACTAACTGGAAACTCAATAACAACAAATGTTCTATATTTTCCATTTGCCAACATTGCCATCTTTGTTTTAAATATTTTATAGTCTCTGATAGTTGCATTTTTAACTACTATATTAGATATTCTTTGCATCTCAGTTTTAAGAGTAAGATCAGCATCAACTCCAGCTTCTTTAATTACTAAATTAGTTTTACTACTAATTCTATTTTTCATTTGGGTAGATAATTTAATAAGAGCATTTTCAACAGCCCTTTGCTCTGAATTATCTAGGTCTGCTGATATAGCTGATCCTCTTGCAAACATAATAGTCTCTGAGCTTTGAGGCATAGTTTGATACCATTCTGGAATTTCAGCATTAATTTTAAACTCTTCTTCTTCTTTTAATTTTTTTATTTCCTCTAATTGCTCTCTTAATGCTGCAATAAATTTATCTTCAGAAGTAAACTCATATTCAGCCATTGGAGTTTCACCTAAAAACAATATTTCTTTTCTTACAGTTTCAATTGCATCTAATCGTGTTTGCTTTCTTTCTTCAGCTTTAGCCTCTTCTTTGGCTTTTTTATCAGCTTCAGCTTTTTCAGTTTTTCTTTTTTCTTTAATATCTTTAATTTGTTTCTTAAGAGCTTTAATTTGCTCATCTGAGTCAATATCGCTCGTATCAATAATTGGATCTTCACCTAAAGCAGCTAATTCGTCTTTAAGCATCTCAACAGCAACTGCAATTTTTGCATCTCTTTTCTTTTTATCTTCTGCAGCTTTCTTTTTTGCTTTAGCGTCATCAATTTGTTTTCTTAAAGCAATAATTTGTTCATCAGCTTCTAATTCTTTATTTTCATCTGACTCGATCTTTTCACCCAATGCTTCTAATTCTTTTTTTAGCTCAGTTTTTAAAACTTCTATTTTTTTTAATTTTTCTAATTGAGCTTCTAATTCATCTATCCATTTTTGAAGAGATGATAGTAAATGTTTTCTTTTTACAGGAGTTCCTCCCAATTCAGTTATCTCTTCTTTAAGTTCATTAATTAATTTTCTTTTAGGCGTATGATCATCTGCATAAACGTTATTAATATATGATGTGTTTATCATTAAAGCACAAAGTGCAATTGTTACAAATTTTGATATATCTTTAATGCTCATTTGATTAATATATAACCAGAAATATGTTTTTCTATCAAGATATTTGTCTTAGATAATTGACTTTTTAATCTCTCCATTTGTGAATATTTTGCTAACCAGGGTATTGGTTTTTCAGAAGCAATAAATATAAAATATTCATCTATCTTGTCTTTCTTAATATCCTCTGGAAAATAAGCTTCGTAAGTTAACTCTAATTTTTTATCAATTAAATCATTAGTGTTTTTATTGAAATTTTTATTTGGAAAAATTTTTGTTATTATATTGTGTTTATTTCCACCATACGGAAGCCATTGAAAAATAGCCATGTACATTCTTTTTGATGTATTTATCTCAATTTCAAGTTTATCGCCTGTCCTAAATATTTCTTGATTAAACTTTACATCAAAAAAGAAACTTGGATCATTATTCTTTTTTAATGGCACAACATTTGCTTCAAGAGTAACTTCACAAAATCTTATACCATCATCATTTTTACCATCATTTTCATTTTTATTTCTTTCACCAATAATGTTCCCATTTAATTCAAACAAAGATAGTTGATTTCGTTCACAGTCAAACTCACCATCTACTTCAGAACATCTAGAAATAACATCAGAAGATACTTTTATTCCTAAGGTTTCAGTAATTGCGTTTTTTTTTGCTTTTTCAGTAGCAATTTTACAGCTCTCTATAGGAGAATATTTTCCTAAATGTATATGTTTACCTGTGACTTTTACCCATTCTGCTTTAACAGGAAATGATAGAATTAACAAAAGCACAATTAATTTTTTCATTGGTTGTTTACTATTATCGTTAAAATTAATGTAACTATTTCAATAGCTATTATGGTTTCCATTATTATTCCTCATCAAGTAAAACTACTACAAGCGCAATACTAGGAAGCATTTTTTCATAGAGTGAAGACTTATTGAATTTTGCTGATTTAACAGGCACACTTTCTTCATGTTGAAAAACCTTTTTAATTAAATTACTTTTAATTGCATATCCCATGTCAGTTGGTATTTGGCCCATTTCATCCAACCATTTTTTTTTATCAAGGGCAGCAAAGCTTACGCCAACTAATTTTCCATCCAAAGTGAATAAAGGACCACCACTATTCCCAGAATTAATTGCTGCAGTTGTTAGAAATATACCCATTTCATCATCAAATACTTTGCTAATTATTCCTTGGGTAATTGTAGGTTGTTCAAAAGTAATCCCTATACCGGGATATCCAATGCTAATAACATCGTCTCCAGCTTTAGGCCTTACAAAATCTTTTGAATCAATTGAAAAAGTTTTTGGATATGGTTTTGACAGTTCAAGTATTGCAAGATCGTAATCTACTGAAACAGCAGCTACAACTGCACTTGTAACTTTACCTGTGCCATTTCGAATTGCAATTTTCTTTGCCCCATCAATTACATGATGATTTGTAATAACATATTTTCCATTACCAACTATAAATCCACTTCCATGACCACTAGGTGCAAACGCAAATTCTTCATAGTTTGGTGTTACTTGATTATCGTCATAGTTTGAAATTTCTTCTTCTTCATATTGTTCTTGTTCTTTCTTTTCATTTTTTTTAACTCTTACAGGTTTATCAAAATATTTTGGATTAACTGATAGTATCCATGCTTTAGCTTGTTTTTGTTTTTTACGATTTCGATTAAAATCATAATACTTATAGACAATTAATTTGTATTCTATTGCCTTATCTTTGTTTCCATCAAATAAATGAAGACTAGCTAACTGGTTTAAAACTTTAATATTGTTTGGATCTCTTTTTATAAACTCCTCTAATATATCAATTGCTTTTTTAGTTTCATCAAAGGAGCTAAAATAACCTGAAATTGCTAAAGCAACCTCTGCATCTTTTCGATTAATATAAAGTTCGTTTAATATATTAAAACCTTCTTCACTTTCACCAAGACGAGTTTTTGCAATCGCTAAAATTATTTTAGATCTTACTTTATTAGGATTAATTTTAATTGATTGCTCAGCATATTTAATTGCGCTGTCTAATTTACCTTGAGCTAACTTTACTTCTGCTAAACCTATAAAAGTTAGAGTTTCAATTTCTTCATTTGAAGTAAAAAAACTTTTTTGATAAAATTCTTCTGCTTTATCTATCTGGTTAATCTTTAAATAAATATCTCCAAATAATAAATCAATTTTTTCTTGTTCATTTTCGTTAGATATTTTTATTTTTTTTATTTTTTGGATTGCCTCTTGGAGATTATCTCTATTAATTTCAGATCTGATTTCTCGCAAATAATCGTTAAAATTTGCAGCATAAGTTTTTTGAATATTTAGTGAAAATAAAACAATCAAAAGTAGAAATGATAATATTTGATTAATTTTTCTCATTTTATCACTGTATTGAATATATTGACAAATTCAATTCTATAATAAAATATTGAATTTAATTGTATTTGTCACTCAGTTAATATGAAAAATATTTTAATTAAATCATTTTTATTTTATTTATTTGTAATCATTTCATCAAATATTGCGTCTGCAAATATTGAGGAAATTAACAAAATTAATAAACAGATAGAAAGTATTGAAAGTTTATTCAAAGCCAACGCTATGGATGAAGAAGAATATGATAAAATTAAAACTAGACTATTAATTAAAAAAAAAAAATTAGAGAATAAAAAAAAAGTATCAAAAAATAATAATAGTGAAACCTCTATTACACTAAGAAAACAATTAGAAGTTTTGGAAAAATTACTTAAAGATGGAGTTTTATCTGAAGAAGAATTTGAAAAAACAAAACAATTTTTAGAAAATAAAGAAGAAACTGGTGAAAATATTGATCTGGACGATTATGTATCAACACAAGATAGCACTCCATTGGTTTATGAATTTATTTACCCAAAAGATCCAGGGCGTAAGAGTTGGGAAAAAACAGAAATAATATATAAAAACTTTAAAATATTACCCTACAGACCAGGTGGAATTAAGGTAGTAAGATCTTCTGATAATAAAAAATTATTTCATATTGTTGATAATTTTAAAACTAAATATTTTAATGGTGGAGAAAAATTTATAACTTTTGAAAAATCAGTTTATGATGTTGGTACAGGATTGGATGTTGTTGATGAACTATCAAGAGGTACAGAAGATATCAAAAAATCTTTAAAAGATGTTGGAAGAGTTTTAAGTGGTGGTTTATTTAAAAAAAAAGAAAAAATAGCATGGGATAAAGAAGCTCATAGATTAAAACTGTATATTGATGGAACAAAAATACTTAGTTTTGAAGGAAGATATGTAAAAAAACACAGAGCTTTCTTTTATCAAGTTCTCACTCCTAGAAGCGAAGGCTTTCACTATTATATCAAAATTAAAGGTAAAAATGCTATTGCTTTAAATATGGAAATTTTTAATGTTAAAATTGACAAAGCAATTAGAAAAGCAAAGAAAAAATTATCTGAAGAATACGATGTAACGGAAGATCAAATACAAAAAATAATTGATAAGAGAATACAAGAAGAAGTAGATAAATCAGTTGATGATATAGTTGAAAGAGAAATGGAAAAGGCAATAAACGAAAGTGTTGCTGAAGCGATTGAAGATTCAATTGGTCAAGCTATGTCACAAGGTATAATGGATGCAATTGAACAAGCTACTGGTGAAGCTATTGACCAAGCCATGGAAGATGAGTTGGCTGATCATATTGATCAAGAAATAGAAAGAGCAATACAAGATGGTCTTGAAGAGGCAGCAGTTGCAGCAGGTTTTCAAGCATATTATGATACTTTGTTAGCAGGCGGCTCCATTGAAGATGCTTTAAGAAATGCTGGTGAAGCTTGTGGAGAAGGTTGCGAATTTGTTTTAGACGAATAAAAGTGTTTTGAACTTTAAAATTTTATGAAATTAAAAATTTTGATTATTATTGTTTTTTTATTATCAAATAAATCTTTTGCTTCTACAAACATAGGGACAGATTGCGCTAATCTAGTCAATTATTTGGGTGGTTTAAGTAAAGTTGATA
>MDSV01061852.1_pt1 | contig 12551 bp, 12 predicted proteins | sample 810851 | NCBI WGS metagenome assembly MDSV01 (sample SAMN05326640, study PRJNA326480) | marine metagenome | isolation source: seawater | place: Atlantic Ocean: North East | collected 2012
CATTTGATTTCTGGCAAGGTGCTAACTTCAAGTTGAAGGCAAAGAACGTTGCTGGTTATAGAAACTATGACTCTTCTGAGTTTGCTGCTGTAAGTCCTCTTCTTAAAGATGACGAAGCAATGGAAGGACTTTGGAAGAAGCAATACTCACTTGCTGAGTTAGTTGCTGCTGATCAGTTCAAGTCATATGAAGATCTGAAAAAACGTCTTGATTATGTTCTTGGAAACAAAGCTCCAGTACGTCAAGATCCTGAAGTTTTTGATGAAGACAATGATAGAGGTTCAGCAGAGCAACTTGTTACTGCTGCTGCATCAAGACCATCCGCAAAGGTTAATTCAACCAATGAAGATGATGATGACGCACTATCATACTTCGCTAAACTAGCAGAAGAATAAGGATAAGATTCCTAAAGAAAGACCCCTTCGGGGGTCTTTTTTATTGTGGATTTATTTCTGTGTTTTCGGTTGTTATTAATGTTGGACTTATATATTGAGAATTTTTATTATATTTTACTCCATCTTTAAAATCATTAATAAATTGTTGTAAGTATCCTGGTTTTAGTACGTCAATATTTCTTTTTTCTTCATTCTTTATAATTTCATAATCTAGATTAGTTACTTCATATCCGATTGTTTCTTTAATTAATTGAGCAGTTCCACCAAGTTCATCTGTTGTTAGAGTAACATTTCCAGATTCACGGATTGATGTCCAAGTTACTGGTGCAGCACCACTTGCTCTATATTGCAATCCAGGTCCATCTATTTTGAAAGTATCAGTAATACTTAGACCTTCTTCTAGAATTAATCTATTATTCTGGTCTCTAATTTCATTTGTTTCAAAATGATGAGTTGCATTTAGTTTAACTTCAGATCCATATTTTTCTAAGGCATAGTTATAAACTTGATTGTCACGTAATGGCCAATCTTCTCTAATATTATTAATACCTGCGGATAATATTATAACATAATCTAATTCAGAACTACCATAAATTTCTTCCGCAATTGTATCTGGTCTATCACCATCATTAATAATATACTTATTAAAAACAGTTGCTACATCTGATATATTAGAGTTAAATTTAACTCTACGAAATAAATTCTTAATAATAATATAATCACGACTAGAGACCTTTTCAGGTAAAGGTGATTGATATAATACGTTAGGTAAATCTCTAAAATATCCCATTAGAATCCTACTCCTGTACCTGGATCATTTCCAAAGTAATTACCTTGATCATAATCTTCAGCATATACTGGATTAATTTCTTTGAACATTAGTGAAACTTGTATATTCACTGGTGTTCCATCACCATACGTTGCATAAGTTCCTGATCCAGTGTAATTGGTACTCATATTAGTTAATGCACAAGGTTTAAATGAATTTAAAAATGGATGATCTTTGCCATTACTTAGATATCTTAGTAAAAATACATCAGGTGGTTTTAAGAAAACACCACCATTACTTTTATAATCTGTAGCACCAGTTTTTGCTGACATAGATCTTTTTAATGCATTAATTATAGCTTTGACACGATCACTTTCTAGTTTACTTCTTGGTGAGAATGTTATATTAAATGGGAATGATCTAAGATTTACACCTGAAAATAGTAATTCAAGGTTAGAATTCAAAATTTGTCCAGTGGATCTTCCAAGAACACTTTGAACACTTACATTAGTGCCTAAAGAATTTAATGCTGCTCCACTTAATGCTGCTCTCAATCCATTAAGAACGTCAGGTGTTAAACCTGGAAATGTATTTTCAACATTATCAGACAATATCTTTTTTCTTAAATCATCAAATCCACCTGCAAGTCCACCAATTCCTTTTGCTCCTACAATATTTCCTGCAGCTGCCATTCCTGCTAGTTCCATTATATTCATAGTATCTTCACCCCAAGTTACGGAGTTACTATCACTTATTTGTTGTGGTATTGGTAATTCTATGAAATAGTTTATTTTTTCCTGAAACCCACTTGGATCACTACTTGCTGTTTTATTAACTTTAGCATCCATACCCCCCATATTTACAACAGAATATTCCATTGATTCATATGCTTTTCCATCTTTTACTTTATATGTTGGTGATCCAGTAAAGTATACACCTCCAACAAGTTTTCCACTTGATGCTGCTTTGTCTAAATCGACTGCATCTTTTCCTGATCTTTGATCATCAGTAAATGAACCACCTGCTTTAGGTGCAATATATTTAATCGATTTAATTAATAAAGTATCTTCTGATTGTCCTGTCGATCTACTTAGTGGGTATGTAAGTATTTTACTATCTGGAATACTTTTATTTCTAATACTATTAGCAGAATTTACTATTGCAGTTCTTTTACTTAATAATTTTCCTAGTCCGAACATCGACCCTAATTTACTATTATCAACTATTTAGACGAAATCTTGCAAAAGGAATTGAACGTAGTGATCTAAACTCCATTTCAGTCACATTGTATATCCCACTAATTACTTCATCAAAAGTATAATTTCTGATTGTACCCCAATGATAATTCAATCCACGAAAACCCCATTCTGGAATAACATCAAAAACTGCAACTAATGGATGTTGGTCATATCTTATGTTTGGTGTCTTTGCAAGGTATAAGAAAGTGTAGTATTTACCTGATTGAACACTTCTTGGATCTTCTTCTGTTAAAGCATCTGTAATGCTTATCATAAGATCATCTACGTCTTCAATTCCCACTAAGTCATCTAGAATTGGAGTAATTCTATTACTTTTCTGTTCTGCTAATTTTCTTCTTTGACCTTGTAGAAAAGTTTCTCTCGTTCCCATTATTAGATACCTAGTTCTTTTTCGGTTATCACTTTAAATTCCCATTGTCTATCTTTACAGTATTCTCTTGCTTCTTTCCATTTTGTCTGGTTTGTGGCATATGTATATGCTTCACGCATGTATCCTCTAGTTTGACGTTTTGGTTTTTTGGGTGGAGAACATTGTTTTAATGGTTTCACTTCAATAATGTATTTTTTTATTCTACCATCAGATTCTCTTACCTTCATATAGAAGTCTGGAAAATATCTATGAGGTTTTCCATCAACAGGCGATCTATATGGAATGGCAATTTCTTCACTATTCCATTCCAAAACATTGGAGTTTTTGTCGCAATAGATCATAAACTTTCTTTCCCATAATGATCGAAATATAATGTTGGTGGGATCACCTTTATATTTTCTAGGAAAAGATGGTTGATATTTTCCCTTATAAGCCATCTAAATAGAATTACATGTAATAAAAGTATTTAGAGTGCCAGCTCCAATTCCACAACAAATATCAAATATTTTACCTAAATTTCAGAATGTTGCTCAAACATCTCATTACTTAGTGAGATTTGGTTTGCCTTCTGGTCAGGTTTTTAATCCTAATGATTTAAGAGGTCATTTGAGAACTAAGGGTATTGATCCTAGATTTCAACTAGATGATGTTGGTTTATTGTGTTCTTCTGCTTCTTTACCTGGAAGTGCTTTTGCCACTGTTAATACTGTAGGTGATTTTCAGGGTGTTGTAGAAAGATTTGCTCATACTAGAAACTATACCCAATTAACTTTAGAATTTTATGTTGATAATTTATATAAGTCATTAAAGTTTTTAGAGCATTGGATGGAGTATATTAGTGGTGCTAGTCAACCAAATGTTACTGAATCTGCATATCATTTTAGAATGAGATATCCTGAACAGTATAAATCAAATGAAACTAAGATAATTAAATTTGAAAGAAATTATAGACAATTTTTAGAATATAAATTTATTGGAATGTTTCCTTTATCATTAAATTCTACTAGAGTTTCATATGAAGGATCTCAAGTATTAAAAGCAACTTGTAATTTTAGTTATGATAGGTATATTGCAGGTGAGTCAACTTCCTTTGCTATTGATAAAGGAGTTGCATTTAATGATAGAATGATCAATTCTCAAACTAATGCATATAATATGAGATATAATACATTAAATGAAAATTTATTCAATAGATCATCTACTACGCAGACTACTGGAAATGTAAGTGCTGGTGGAGTTCAACAGGTTTATTCTGCAAATGGTACTGAATTGGGTACTGGACCATATCAATCGAGTAGTGGTAATGAGTCAACTACTAATACTTCTAAATAAACCTCCTATATAAATATATGACTTGTTATTAGCATATTATGCCTTTACCAAAAATTGCAACGCCCTCTTATGAGTTGGTTATACCATCTTCTAAAAAGAAGATTAAATTCAGACCTTTTCTAGTAAAAGAAGAAAAAATTCTTATATTAGCGATGGAGAGTGAAGATACAAAACAAATTGCTAATGCAGTTAAAGATGTAATATCTTCTTGTATTTTATCGAGAGGTATTAAAGTTGAAAAGTTATCCACATTCGATATTGAATATCTATTTTTAAATATTCGTGGTAAATCTGTTGGTGAACAAATTGAGGTTATGGTAACTTGTCCTGATGATGGAAAAACACAAGTACCAACTTCAATTAATATTGATAGTATAAAGGTGCAGGTAGATGATAATCATTCGCAAGATATTGCCCTTGACGATCAATATACTTTAAGAATGAAATATCCTTCATTGGATGAATTTATTAAAAATAATTTCTCTAATATGGGTGATGTAAATGTTGATGATACATTTGATTTGATTGCTTCTTGTATTGAACAGGTTTATTCTGAAGAAGAATCATTTGCTGGTTCTGATTGCACTAAAAAAGAATTATCTCAATTTTTAGAACAATTAAATTCTTCTCAATTTAAGGAGATTGAAAAGTTTTTTGAAACAATGCCTAAACTATCTCATACAGTTAAGGTAATTAACCCAAATACTAAAGTTGAAAATGAAATTGTTATTGAGGGTTTACAAAGTTTTTTCGGATAAGTATGGCACATGAGGATCTTGCGTCATACTATAAAATGAATTTTGCTTTGATGCAACACCATAAATATAGCTTGACAGAGCTAGAAAATATGATTCCTTGGGAAAGAGAAATTTATATTTCTCTACTTCAACAGTATATTGAGGAAGAAAATTTAAAGGCACAACAACAATCAAATGGCTGAACTAACATCACCACTAGCAGGAGGAATAAGAGCTGTTGGAAGGACTGTGCCTTCTAGTGTTTTTACAGGACGTGCTGTTGCACCACCAGCACCAGATCCAGTTACAAGTAATTTAATATCACAAAATTCGTTAGCATTAACATCTGTTTCTACACAACTTGCAAATATATCAGGTAGAGTAAATAGACTTGGTATTTCTTTGTCAGTCATAAAAAATAATTTAGAAGTTAATGCTGCTTTAGAACGGCAAAGAGAACAAGCAAAACAAAATAGAGAATCTATATTAGCAGAACAGGGATTGAGAGAGGGAAAGGAAGGTCAAATAGAAAGAAAGATACAGAATGCATTATATTCTCCTATTCAAAAAATAGCAGGAACTACTAGAGGTTTATTATCTAGATTAAGTACTTTTCTTTTTGCAATAACAGGTGCTTGGTTAACTAATAGGGTTCTTTTATCACTAAAATCAATGAGTGATAAAAATACATCTATATTAAAGACTATTACTTCTAGTATAGGAACTCAAGTTCTTGTAGCAGGTGGTTTATTACTATTAACTAGAGGTAAAGTAGGTTCTATAAAAGGTCTTTTAAGTACTTTAACAGGTGGACTTGTTAGAGTTACAGCACTTGGTATTCTTCTTGCACCTTTTAAAGCTATACAGGGATTATTATCAAGAGTGTGGAATTATATTGCAGGATTTTTGGGATTGCCTCAAATAGCAACTAATGAAAAAACTGATACACCACAATTAAGTAAAGAAGATAAGAAAAAAATACCTAATATAAAACAAAGTGAGGTGCCAATTGGAACTGAAAGAAATACTTTGAATGAGAATGGAGAGAAGGTTTATATGCAGGAGGATGGTAATTGGGGAACTAAAGTTCCTCCACCTACTCCTACTGCAACTACTGATGAGTTAATTGAGAGAGATAAAAAACTGTATGGGGATACAGTTCCTGAAGGATCTTTCGGAATTACAGAAACAGAAAATGATAGTGATAAGAAATCTGGAGAAACTGAAGGATTTTTTGGATTTTTAGATAAAATATTTTCTGGAGAACTGATAAAACCAGAAGAAACTAACTCTATTGATGATGTGGAAAATGTTTCTCCAGAAAACAAAAATGATACATCAGGTGATGGTCTTACACTTGATAAATCATTTTCATCGATGGAAGAATTGGAAGGTGAATTAAAAGAAAAAGGATATAAATTGGATGATAATAACAAAATTGTTCCAATCAATAAAAATAGAGAAAATAATGTTTCGGAAAAAATATCAGTTTCAAATCAAGATACCCCTAATTTAATACTAGGTTCAGATTCTGCTTCTGATAATAGTAGTACTAATTCTGTTGCTACAGCGATGTCTCCTTCAAGTTCAGATTTTGGTGTTGTTCCAGTACCATCAATATCTTCATCTAATGAATCTAATAATTATGTTTATACTGCATATAAACATTATCAAGTAGCAGCGTTGGCATAGTATGAGTACTCAAATAGTTAGAAATTCATTATTAAAGTCTTCTATTAGTATAAAATCTATTAGAGATTCTGTTGGCAGTTTTTCTGTTGGTTTTATGCGGGCTCAAAATACTTCTTCTGAAATTGTACAAGAAACAAATGAAATTAATAATTTTAAAAGATCTTTAATATCCAAGGATGATTCATATTTTAGAAAAAGGCAAGAAAATATTAAAAGAAAGCAAAGAGAAGATGAGATAGAATCATCTACAGTCGGTGGTGCTATAAAAAAACAAGGATCTATAACATCTACTAGCACTAGAGGATTTTTGGGTAGGATTTTAGATTTTCTTGGAGTTGTATTAGTTGGTTGGATTGTTACAACTTTACCAAGATTTAATAAGTCTGTTGGGAGTTTTATTACTAGAATAAAAACTACAGTTGGTGTATTAAATCGTTTTATAGAAAATGTTTCTAATAATTTATTAGGATTTAGGAATAATTTAGAGAAATCTCAAGAACAACTTCAAACTATCAAATTAGATGAGGATGAGAAAGAATTAAGATCTGGATTTGAGGAAACTGAAGATGCATTTAGGAATATGAATAGAACATTGTTTCAACAATTTAATCTATTTAATGATCCTAAAAGCATAGGAGTACAAAAAAATAGTTGGGATGAAATTGAAAATATGCCATTATCTAATCTTAAATCATTTTTTAATTCTATACTTTCTGCAGCAGGTATATCACTTCCTGATGATATTTCAGAAGATGATGATATGGAAAATATAAATCCAAAACCCATATTAGATAGAGAAACGGGAGATATTGATGAAAGAACTCCACCGAAACAAAATAGGGATGAAGTAGTAAGTGGTACAACTATTGATAATACTACTGATACAACTAACGATAAAGGTTCTGATGTAAGAGTAGATGAGGAAAAAGAACTTAAACAAAGTAATTTTGAGATGTTTATGAAAGGAACATCAAAAGTTAAAAATGATGGACTTGCATATTTACATAAAGATGAAGCTGTTATTCCTGCAGAGAGTGTTAAAACATATGGTGTTGATTTTATAGAAAAAATTATTGCAAATAAAGAGCAGGATAATTCTACTAAAATAAAAACTGCTAATCAGTTATTAGAAAAACTCTCTGCTCAGTATAAAGAAGAAAATATGGGTGTTATAACAACTGATCAGTATGATAAAATAAAGGAAGAAACTGTAGGTAGATTAAAAAGAGAATTAAAAAAAGCAGATATTTCTAATATACTTAATGTTCCTGATTCTATTTTACGTAAAAAAGAATTAGTTGCTAATAAAATAACATCTGGTCGTAAGAAACCAACACTTATGATATTGGGAAATACTTCATCTCAATCTAAATCACAATCTTCACCACAAATAACTCCTAGTTCTCCTTCTAGGTCTTCATCATCTTCTGGAATAAATATTTCTAAGTCTACCCGTAGTCTTACAAATAAACTTCAAGATTTAGAATTAGCGTATTGTTAAATGGCAGCAATAAATGCATCAGTTTACGAAAAATTTATTATAGAATCTGTTGATGGTTCTAAGAATGTTGATGTATCTAGAGGTGTGATAACTTTTGCATATTATGAGGATATATTTTCACCAACTGTAACAGCAAAAGTAATAATAACAAATGATGGTAATACCATAAAGGGACCAGATGGCGAAATGACATCATTATATAATGGTTTACCTATTCGTGGTGGTGAACGAGTTATAATCAAAATTGCTGGTAATTCTAAAAATAATCCTGGTATAGATTTTTCAGAAGATATTTCAAAATATTTTTATGTTTCTAGTATTAAGAATGTTATTCAAAATACAAAGAGTGAATCTTTTGTATTAGATTTAGTGCCAAGAGAAACAATAACTAATGAAACTTCTAGAGTTGGGAGAAAATACCCTGCATCTACTTCTATATCTGATAGTGTTAAAGATATAGTTAAAAAATATTTAAAGACTGATAAATTAAAAGATATTAATGTTGATAAAACTCAAAATCCATATGGATTTCTTGGTAATTTAAGAAAACCGTTTACTGTATTAACTTGGTTGGCATCTAAATCTGTACCAGGTGAGGTATCTGGAAAAGATGCTACTGCTGGATATCTTTTCTTTGAAACAGTAGATGGTTATCATTTTAAATCTATAGATTCTTTGATTGCTGGAAACCCACATGAAGATACTTATGTATATACTGAAGTAACTAAAAGTGAAATGTCAGATAATGATTTTAAAATTCTTCAATATACTACGAATAAAAATCAAGATTTACTTAGTAATTTAAAACGTGGTGCTTATTGTAGTCATCGTATATTTTTTAATCCTTTAAATTTCACTTATACTAATCCAGAAAAAGGATTATTTAAGATGGAAAATTATGTGGGTAAAACTGAAAATTTAGGAAAAGATATAGATTTACCGTCTATTGGTGATGATAGTGGTAAGACTTTAGGTGATATTCCAAGTAGGAATATAACTGCTGTGATGGATATTGGAACCTTGGAAAAGAATGCATCAGTAAAGGATAATGCTGATCCTACCAAAATATTCTCACAGGCAATGATGAGATATAATACTACTCTTACTCAAACTATGTCTTTGACAATACCATCGAATACTAATTTGAGAGCAGGTGATATAATAAAATGTCAGTTTCCGAGAATTGATCGTTCTGAAAAATCTGATAAGGATGAAGAACAAAGTGGTCTATATATGATTAAAGAACTGTGTCATTTTTTTGATTCTAGTGGATCCTATACATCATTAAAATTATTAAGAGACACTTTTGGACGTAAAGAAAAATGATAGAAGAATCACTATTAAAAAGTAATTTTATAGGAAGAGATGGTTTCCGTTGGTGGATTGGTCAAGTAGCACCTGAGAAGGCACAGGGGGATCAAATCAATCAAGTTGCTGCCTCTTGGGGTAATAGGGTTAAAGTTCGTATTATGGGGTATCACCCTCAAAATACAGTTGAACTAGAGGATGATGATCTGCCTTGGGCACAAGTATTATTATCACCTCAAGCAGGATCTGGTAAAGCAAACCGTGCTAAATCTCTTAGATTATCACCAGGTGATAGTGTTGTAGGATTTTTCTTGGATGGTGATGATGCACAGTTACCAGTCGTTATAGGTATATTTGGTAATACAAAGTATTCTCCTAGTGATGAATATACAGGACCATTTACACCATTTACAGGATATACAAGTAAGATTAAGAATGATAATTCATATATTCTTAAAAATGAAGTAGGAGATCAATCTGGTAGAAACTCTCAAAAATCTCCTAGAATGGTTAGTCCTCAAAAGGCTAGTGAGATTGAACAAGCTTTAAAATCTAAAGTACAAGGAGTACTGGCAGGAGTTATGTCAGATCCTAATATAGAGCGTTCAGTAAACCAAGTAATAGGACAAACAACTGTATTTGCTTCAACTAATCCTGCGTCAAATATGGCAAAGATTAATAGTGAAATTGAAGGTTTAGTGTCAAAAGTAAAAGATGCAACACCAAATCAACGTGCTGGATTTTTAAGTCAGGCATCTAGTAAAATTAATGGATTATCTTCTGGTATAGTTGGTAATATGATTCAATCAACTTACAAGGGAATGGCTCCTGCATTGAATAGTGGACTTGATAAGTTATATAAAAAAGTTTATGCAACAGTTTTAGCTGCTACAAAGAAATCTTCACTCGCCAAGAAAGCAGGAACTCTTGCACAAACAGCAATGCTTGGACCGATTAAATCTATACAAAGTGCTTTACCTTGTCTTGCTCAAAATATTCTGGGTAGTATGTTAGATTCTGTTAAAGGAATGTTGAAGGGATTGATTGATAATGTTCAGAACTTTGTTTCTTGTATTGGTGATCAATTTATTGGTGGATTGATGAATAAGATAATAGGTGGTATTGCTGGTGGATTAGGACCATTACTGGGAGGTGTTGGTAAAATATTAGGTGGATTTAGTTTAGGTGGATTTCTTCGTTCAAAGGCAGAGGGTTTGCTTGGTATAGCAAAACTTTTGAGTTGCGATAGTCCAACTAAAAATTATAATGCTTCTACAAATGAATGGGTAATTGGTAAAGGACCAAAAAGTATTCTTGATGTTTCTATTGATAAAATATTAGAAGTTGCTAATGCTGCAGATTCTTTAACAGAAGCAGCGGCTGGTGCTATTCAAGGTTTAAGTATTGCAGGTGGTTCTTTAGGGTTATTTGATTTCTTAAATCCAAGCGTATCAAATCCAGGATTTGGTAGTCCATTAGGTAAATGTTATGCAGGTCCTCCTCTTGATTGTGCTGGAATAAAAGTAAATATATTTGGTAGTGATGGTATAGGTGGAGCAGCAAAAGCAATTATTGGTAATATTGTTGGTGAGAGTGCAGAAGCAACTGGAAGTTTAATTGGTATTGATTTGACAAATGGTGGATCTGGATATAATACACCTCCATTCGTAGAAATTGTTGATACTTGTAATAAGGGATATGGTGCTGTTGCGAGAGCAGTTGTTGATTATGATGAAACTTCACCAACATATCAGCAAATAACTGATATCTATATTGTATCTGAAGGTGAAAATTATCCTGTTATATCAGATGATGTTCCTTATGTTGTTGATCATGTTACTGTAGTTGAACCAGGATTTGATTATGATAAAGATGATAAAGTTACTGATAATGATGGTAACGAATATACAATTTATGTTGATAATAATGGAAAGATACTGAATGTACTTCCACCAGATTCTTCTGTAACTAAGGTTAAAGAAGTTACTGATCTACCTGAATTAAATATTCAGACTGAAAATGGATATGGTGCTATATTAAAACCTCAAATACAACCAAGACCTGAATATCAGGGTGAAGTTGAACAGGTTATTGATTGTGTAACTTAAGATAAATAATCAATACAGGAATTTAAAAAATGTCAGAGAGACCCACAGATAAACAAAATTGGCAAGATAGGCAATATGATTCATATGGTCCTCACTTTAGGATAGAATCTGGTAATCCCCAGATGGGTGAGAGTGGAACACAGGTTTATTCTATTTTTGGGCAAGGAACAGATACTAATACTAGCACTATTACGATGAGTAAGAGTGGATTGATGAGTGTTTATAATGATCAATCTATTGAGATAGTTGGTGGTTCTAAGATGGTTAATGGTTGTAATATCAACCTTATTGGAAAGAATGGTGATATTACTATAACTGCTATGTCAAATGGGGAAGTTAAAATAACTGCTAAAAATATTGTTGTAACAGCAGATGAAGATATTGATATGGTTGCTGGTCGAAATATTAATTTACGTGCATCTAAAGAGATAAAATTACAATCTGCAATCGCAAATTGTGATGCACTGGTTGGTAATTTAGCACCCCGTGATGTTACTTTTGCTGGATTAGTGTATAAAGGAACTAAAGCTGGTCTTGATGTTGTACCTGGAGGAAGTTACATATAATGCCAAGTTTAAAGGATGCTCCAGTACCAGAGTACGAAAACGAAGAAACCAATGCCATTAGTCAGAAAACGGAATTTACTGATGATGTATTTGTTTATGGCAATCTTTATGCTGATATAACAGGCGAAGATATTATATTTGATGATAATACAACATTTGGTAGTGTAACGATAGAGGATAATTTATTTGTAAGTGGATTATCTACATTCTGGGGTCCTGTTGATATGCAGTATCTTACAGTCTATCAAAGACTGGATGTAGGGGCAGGTGGTACAGTATTCACTGCCATATCAACGACAAATGGATATAATGGAGAAGGGCAAACTGGTGGTCGTGTTGGAATAGGATCTACACAACCTGATGCTAGATTCCAAGTTGGTGTTGGTGATACTTCTTTTGTAGTTACTGATCTTGGTTTAGTTGGTATTGGAACTACGCAACCCACTGGTAAACTTCAAGTTGGTAATGATTGTTTAACAGTTACTGATGATTGTAAAGTTGGTATAGGAACTAC
>MDSV01063786.1_pt1 | contig 12550 bp, 9 predicted proteins | sample 810851 | NCBI WGS metagenome assembly MDSV01 (sample SAMN05326640, study PRJNA326480) | marine metagenome | isolation source: seawater | place: Atlantic Ocean: North East | collected 2012
AGATTTAAAACTTGTCTGGAATCCTCCTTGGACAAAAGATATGATGAGTGAAGAAGCTAAATTAGAATTAAATTTATGAGTGAACAAGTAATAAAACTAACTGAGACAGCCGCAGCCAGAATAAAAGAAATTATTTCCAAAGCAGATAATAAAACTATTGGGGTTAGAGTCGGAATAAAATCTGGTGGTTGTGCAGGAATGAGTTATTCGATGGAATATGCAAAAGATAAAAAAATTAATGATGAAGTAATCGAAGATAAAGGTGTGAAAGTTTTCATCGATCCTGCTGCAATAATTTACCTCTTAGGAACTGAAATGGACTACAAAAAAGAAAAATTTTCCTCTCAATTTGTTTTCAAAAATCCAAATGAAACAGAGAGGTGTGGTTGCGGTGAGTCATTTAAAATATAAAATATAAAAAAATGAAAAAATTATATCTGGTTGAACTACTAAGATTTATGTCTAGTATTTCTGTTTTAATATATCACTATAAAATATTTTTTTTTCAGTATAATGGATATTTAAAACTCAATTTTAATAATCAGCTTGATCAACTACCATTCAACTATGTATTAAATTTATTTTACCGGTATGGTGATTACGGAGTACAAATGTTCTGGTGTATATCAGGATTCATAATGTCCTACGTATATTTAAATAGAGAAAAAATTACTACTAAAGAATTTTTTATAAATAGATTTTCTAGACTTTACCCACTTCACTTTATAACATTAATACTAGTAACATTCATACAAATTTTCTGTATAACCTCAACAGGGGAATATCAGTTATTTCAATTTAATGATCTATACCACTTTTTTTTAAATCTTTTTTTCATTTCAGGTTGGGGACTACACAACGGCTTAAGTTTTAATCAACCAATTTGGAGTGTTTCAATGGAATTAATTGCCTATACTCTTTTTTTTATATCACTCAAGTTTATTAAAAATCTAAATCTTAAAAATTTTAATTTTAAAATTATGTTAACATTGCTAACGGCATTTATTCTTATGGATAAAAATTTTATGCCACCAAATATGAATGATACCATATTAAATTGCTTAAGTTTATTTATTCTTGGATCAATAGTGTATTATTTAATGGAAAAAATTAAAAAAACTTTTTTTATAATTTTGTCTCTTTTGTTAGTTGCTATTTCAATTATAGGAAACTTTAAAATTTTGGTTTTTTGTCCTGCAATATTGATGATTTTTATTTATCTAGAGAATGGCTTTAAAAACATTATTAACAAACCTTTATTTTCAATATTAGGAAATGTAACGTATTCAACTTATTTACTTCATGCTCCATTAACAATAATTTTAATTTTGATTTTTAAAGGTGATAAGGAAATTTACTTAAACCCGCTTTTTTTTACAATTTATTTTTTTATTTTAATAACAATGTCAATTTTTGTTTATTATAAGATTGAAAAGAAATTACAAAATAAAATTAGAAATATATATATTAAATAAATAAAATTTATTAATTAAAGTAGATTAGCTACTATAGTACATTTCGAATTCTATTGGGTGGGGCGTGTGTTCAAAACTATAAATTTCTTTGAATTTTAAATCAATGTACGCGTCGATTTGATCATCTGTGAATACACCGCCTTCTGTTAAAAATTTTCTGTCTTTATCAAGATTTTCCATAGCTTCACGTAATGAACCGCAAACTGTAGGAAGCTTTTTAACTTCTTGTTCACTTAAAGTGTAAAGATCTTTATCGAAAGCTTTCCCAGGATCAATTTTATTTTTAATTCCATCCAACCCTGCCATTAACATCGAAGCGAATGTTAAGTAAGGGTTCCCAGCAGCATCTGGAAATCTAATTTCCATTCTCGCAGCTTTTGGGTTCATAATTATTGGTATTCTACACGAAGCAGATCTATTCCTAGATGAATAGGCTAAAATTACTGGAGCTTCAAAACCAGGTATAAGTCTTTTATAACTATTTGTTGTGGCATTTGAAAATGCATTTATTGCTTTGGCGTGTTTTAGAATACCACCAATGTAATATAATGCTGTTTTTGATAATCCGGCATATTCTTTACCCATAAATATTGGCGTGCTACCTTTCCAGATAGATTGATGGCAGTGCATACCAGATCCATTATCACCTTTAACAGGTTTAGGCATAAATGTAGCTGTTTTACCAAAAGAGTTGGAAACCATCTGTACAGCATATTTATAGAGTTGAACGTTATCTGCCATATTGGTTAATGTGCCAAAATACATACCGAGTTCATGTTGAGATGGAGCAACTTCATGATGATGCTTTTCAACTTTAACTCCCATTTCTTTTAAAGCTTTCAAGTATTCACTTCTCATGTCTTGAGCGCTGTCAACAGGCGGAACAGGAAAGTATCCACCTTTAATACCTGGCCTGTGACCCAAATTACCATTATCGTATTTTTTCCCTGTATTGTAAGGACCTTCGGAACTATCTATGCTAAAACTTGTTTCATTCATATCATTTTTAAATCTAACGTCGTCGAATACAAAAAATTCAGGCTCAGGACCAAAATATGATTTATCACCTACACCTGACTTTTTTAAATAACTTTCAGCTTTTTTTGCAGTTCCTCTTGGATCTCTCTCATAAGGATCTTTTTTTACAGCATCCAATATATCGCAAAAAATATTAAGAGTAGTATGAGAATTAAAAGGATCAATTATTGGTCTTGTTAAATCTGGTTTTAAAATCATATCTGACTCATTTATCGCTTTCCAACCAGCAATCGAGGAGCCATCAAAGAAAACACCATTCTCTAACATATCTTCGTCAACCACAGAAGAATCCATAGTCAAATGTTGTAGTTTACCTTTAGGATCGGTAAATCTTAGGTCTACGTATTCGACCTCTTTGTCTTTCATTAATTTCTTAATATTTGAAACTGTCATAAAATTTTTTATGATCTATAACAGAAATAAATTATAGAATATCATCTAATAAAATGATATCAGCTATGCGTTAATTACATCAATACAATTTTTAATTGCATCTTATGAGACAAGCCAATTCCTTTGATATAATGCTTTTAGTTCTTTTAGCTATAATATGGGGTTCTTCATTTTTTAATATTAAAATTGCAACGTTGAGTTATGAACCTATTACGCTTGCCTCTGTAAGAGTTTTGTTTGCAAGTATACCATTGCTTATTTTGTGCAAGTACAAAAAAATTAAAGTTCAAGCATTTTCTGATGACTGGAAATCATACGCTTTAATAGGTCTCTGTAATATTGCTATTCCGTTCACTTTAATTGCAGTTGGCACTGCAAAAATAAATAGTTATTTAGCGGCAATGCTTATGAGCACTACTCCTTTAAGTGGAACATTACTTGCACATTTTTTTACTAAAAATGAAAAAATTAATTTGATGAAATCGGTGGGGGTTTTAATTGGTTTCTCAGGAATTATTTTTCTATTTTTGGATAGGATTGTCATTAATCCAAGTAACTACTTATTTGCTCTAGTTACAATTTTGGGATCTACTTTTTACTCTATAGGGGGTATTTTAACAATTAAGATTAAAAATAAAGGAAATGAAAACGTTACAACTTCTACCACCATTTGGTCTTTAATCTTTTTATTACCTTTATCAATTATCTTCGAAAAACCTTGGTTAGCGGAACCTACATTAGGTTCTACAATTTCATTACTATATCTTGGAGTAGTCGCGACAGGTTTTGCCTGGTTAATAAGATTTAAAATTTTAACTACGAATGGATTAGTTTTTCAAACTCAGGTAGCATATTTAATTCCAATATTCGGTGTAATTTTTGGATTTTTTATAATGGATGAAGTAATAACCTGGAGAGTTGTTATATCATTGATTATAATTATTTTAGGAATATATATTGTGAAAAAAGGTAATAAAGGTATTGAAAATTAATTATGCAAAATGTTTCACTCGAGCTTAGTTTGCTATCAATATTTTCTTTAGTTTCTTTCTTTACTTTTCTATTAATACAAAAATTTTCAAACCACATATTTTCTGGAGCATTGTTAGATGATGATTTTGTTAAACCACAATCATTTCATAAAAGTGAAATTCCAAGAAGCGGTGGTCTAGCATCTATTATTTCACTAATGTTCTTCATATTTTTGAACAAGTCAATTTTTAATTTTTTTTACTTAGAATATTTAATAGTTGGGCTGGGAATATTTCTGATCGGTTTTCTTGGAGACTTAAAAATAAATTTAAGCCCAAAAATAAGATTAATTTTAATGAGTATATTTCTTTTTTTCTGTATTAACATTTTTTCTTTTGAAATTAGTTATATAGATTTAATTTTTTTAAATGATTTACTTAATATCAAACTATTTTCTATTTGCTTTATTTTATTATGTTTTTTATTTATTATAAATGGAGCTAACTTAATCGATGGTTTTGATGGACTATTAGCTTTACAGTTAATAATAATTAATACAATTTTATTAATTATTAATCTTGATAATAACCCAAACAATCAAACATTATTTATAACTGCTCAATTAATAATTTTAGCTATTTTCTTTCTCTTTAATTTTCCTAAAGCTAAAATTTTTATGGGGGACGGGGGGGCCTATCTGTTTGGAGCAATTACATCGATAAATATTATATTAACGAATAATTTGAATGGCAATATATCTTCATTCTTTTATTGCATTCTTTTATTCTATATGTTTTTTGAAGTTTTCTTTTCATTTTTTAGAAAAATTCTCCAAAAAAAATCACCTGTAAAACCAGATGAATACCATTTGCATATGTTAACTTATAAATATTTGCAGAATAAAACGCAGATTAAAAATTGTAATTTTATTAATTCAATTATGATTAATTTCGTTTATTTCATCTTTATATTTCCAGCTTTTTTTGTAAAGGAAAATGGGACGATATGTAAATACTGGTTTTTTCTAATCCTGATATTTTATATATTCACTTATTCAAGACTTAATAGTTTTATAAAAAAACAAATTGATATATAAATCTGATTTAAATTTGGGCAAGTGGCGGAATTGGTATACGCGCTAGTCTTAGGAACTAGTGCCGCAAGGCTTAAGAGTTCGAGTCTCTTCTTGCCCACCAAAAATTATGAAAGTACAAGTACAGTCAAAAAAAGGATTACAGACTACTTTATCGATAATAGTTGATAAAGAAGAAATAAAACGAAAACTTGATCTAAGGTTAAGTGAACTACAAGACCAAGTAGATTTAAAAGGCTTTAGAAAAGGCAAAGTACCTTCCTCAGTAATCAAAAATCAATTTGGAAAAGCAATTTACGGAGAAATAATTGATAAAATTTTAAAAGAAAGCACCTCCAAAGCAATTAAAGATAAAAAATTAAAAGTTGCCACTCAACCAAGAATAGATTTGAAAACATTTGGAGAAGGAAAAGATTTAAATTTTGAAATTACTTTAGATTTACTTCCAGAAATTAAAACCCAATCATTAGAAAAATTCAAGGCTACAAATTATTCAATTAAAATTAGTAACGCCGAATTAGATGATAGACTAAAAAATATTGCGAATGAATATAAGTCTTTTGAGGATAAACCATCAAATTCAAAATCTGAAAAAGGAGATCAAGTAGTATTCAATTATGAAGCGACAGTAGATGGTAAAGAGTTTGAGGGAAGCACAGGAAAAGGTGTTTCGATAGAACTTGGTAAGGATTTATTTTTAAAGGATTTTGATAAACAGTTAATAGGAGTAAAAAAAAATGATAAAAAAAAAGTTATTGCTGTTTTACCTCAAAATCATCCAAATAAAGATTTAGCTAATAAAGAGACAATCTTTAATTGTGAAATAATGAATATCAAAATTCCTAAAAAAAGCAAACTAGATGACGAACTTGCAAAAAAAATAGGAGCAAAAAATTTAGAAGACCTATCTCAAAAAGTAAAAGATCAAATCTCAAACCAGTATATTATGGCTTTAAATTCAGTAACAAAAAAAGAAATTTTAGATCAACTGGAAAATTCTCATAAATTAGAAATTCCTAAAAACCTAATTGATAATGAGGTTAAATCTTTACCAAATACCCCAGAAACAAAAGATAAAGATGATGAAGAAAAAATTAAGGCAGCAGAAAAAAGAATAAAGTTGGGGTTAATATTAAATGAATATGGGGAAAAAAATAGTATAACTGTGAGTCAAGAAGAAATTAAAAATGAAATTCAAAAACAAGTAAAGAGTATGCCTGGCCAAGAAAAAATTGTTTACGATTATTATCAAAAAAATCCATCTGCAACACAACATTTGCAAAGTAGTCTTTATGAAGAGAAAATCTTAAAGTTTATAAAATCAAAAATTAAACTTATTAATAAAGAGCTTAGCATTAAAGAAGCAGAAAAATTTATTAGTGATTTTAATGAAAAATTAAAAGTCAAAACTAGTTCAAAAATTAAAAAAAAACAGATTAAATCTGAAAAAACAAAAAAAATTAGCAAAAAGTAACTAATAGTTGTATAAGAAATTCTTATGAGTCGTGAATTAAAAGAAAAATTAAATACTCTCATTCCAATGGTCGTGGAACAATCCAGCAAAGGAGAAAGAGCTTACGATATTTATTCAAGACTACTTAAAGAAAGAATAGTGTTTTTGGTCGGTCCTGTTAATGACAATGTCGCATCACTGGTTACTGCACAGCTATTATTTTTAGAGTCTGAAAATCCAAAAAAAGAAATTAGTTTTTATATCAATAGCCCAGGAGGATTAGTTACTTCAGGTTTAGGTATTTATGATACAATGCAATATATTAATTCACCTGTTTCAACTTTATGTATTGGTCAAGCCTCTTCAATGGGATCATTTTTGTTGTCTGCAGGTGAAAAAGGAAAAAGATTTTCTTTACCGAATTCTAGAATTATGGTTCACCAACCCTCTGCAGGATTTCAAGGTCAAGCAACCGACATACAAATACATGCTAAAGAAATTCAGTCTTTAAAAAATAGACTTAATATAATTTATTCTAAGCACACTGGAAAATCAGTTGATGAAATTTCTAAAGCTTTAGAAAGAGACAACTTTATGACTCCAGAAGAGGCAAAAAAATTTGGATTAATTGACTCTGTTGTGGAAAAAAGGAAATAACACACAATATATAGAATAACTTTCAACTTCAGCTTGATAACAGTGTACTAGAGTTTTATTATAAGCTTATTGATTCGTTATGAGTGAAAAAAATAACAAAAATATTCTTTACTGTTCATTTTGTGGAAAAAGTCAACACGAAGTTAGAAAATTAATTGCAGGCCCGACTGTATTCATTTGCGATGAATGCGTAGAGCTTTGTATGGATATTATAAAAGAAGAAAACAAAACTTCATTAATAAAACATCAAGACGGCGTACCAACTCCTAAAGAAATTTGCACGGTACTGGATGATTATGTAATTGGTCAAAAATTTGCTAAAGAAGTTTTATCTGTAGCTGTTCACAATCACTACAAAAGACTAAATCATGAAGTTAAAACAAATAAAGATGTGGAGCTTTCTAAGTCAAATATTTTATTGGTTGGTCCTACAGGATGTGGAAAAACATTACTTGCGCAGACATTAGCTAAAATATTAGATGTACCTTTTACAATGGCTGACGCAACAACTTTAACTGAGGCAGGTTATGTAGGAGAAGATGTAGAAAATATAATTTTAAAACTTTTACAAGCAGCTGATTACAATGTTAAAAAAGCTCAGAGAGGAATAGTTTATATTGATGAAGTAGACAAAATAAGTAGAAAATCTGAGAACCCATCAATAACAAGAGATGTATCTGGAGAAGGTGTGCAACAAGCTTTGCTTAAAATCATGGAAGGAACTATAGCTAGTGTTCCGCCTCAAGGAGGAAGAAAGCATCCTCAACAAGAATTTTTGCAAGTAGATACAACTAATATCCTTTTTATTTGTGGCGGCGCATTTGCTGGTTTAGATAAAATTATTGACGGAAGAGGAAAAGGTAGCTCAATAGGTTTTGGTGCGAAGGTAAAAAGTTACAAAGAGCAACCACTTTCAGAATTAATGAAATCTCTTGAGCCAGAAGATTTAATTAAATATGGATTAATTCCTGAATTTATTGGAAGAATGCCAATAATTGCTACACTCGATGAATTAAATGAGAATTCTTTGGTTACAATTTTAAAAGAACCAAAGAACTCGCTAACAAAACAATACAAAAGGCTTTTCGAGTTTGAAAATGTAGAACTAGAATTTCATGACGAGGCAATTTTAGAAATTGCCAAAAAAGCAATAAAGAAAAAAACTGGAGCAAGAGGCTTGAGATCAATCTTAGAAAATATTCTTTTAAAAACCATGTTTGAGCTACCGGATAAAGAGGATGTTCTAAAGGTGACAATAGATAAATCTGCGGCTAAAGGTGAAAGTGAGCCTATTATCACTTATGGAAAAAAACAATCAACATCAGTAGCCTAAAGTCAATTTGTTGCTTGAAATTTCATTTAGAATTAACATATAAGTAGATATGAACGTTACTTATACTAAACCATTACTTCCTTTAAGAGATATCGTAATTTTTCCATCAATTGTGGTACCTTTATTTGTTGGAAGAGAAAAGTCTATCAAAGCCTTACAAGAGGCAATGAAAACAGATAAATCGATAATTTTGGTAGCACAAAAAAATTCAGAAATTGATGATCCAGAGGACAAAGATCTATTCTCTTATGGCTGTATGAGTAAGGTATTACAACTTTTAAAGTTACCTGACGGGACTGTTAAGGTTTTAGTAGAAGGTCAAAAAAGAGTAAAAATTATTGGCATAAAGGATAAAAACGAATTTTTAAACTGTGATGTTGAAATAGCTGAGGATATCAATATTTCTAAAGATTTAGATATTTATGCTCAAGGATTAGTTAAAAAATTTGAAAAATTAATTGTTCTCAATAAAAAAGATTTTAACGACAATTTAAATACAATAAAAAATTCAAAAGACGCTGGAGTCATTGCAGATAATATTGCTGCAAATCTAAATATTAAAATATTTCAAAAACAAGAAATTTTAGAAATAAGAGATTTAAGAAAAAGATTAGAAAAAATTTATGAAATCGTAAATAAAGAGACAAGCGTTATATCAGTCGAGAAAAAAATTAGAGGCAGGGTAAAAAATCAAATGGAAAAAACCCAAAGGGAATACTATTTAAATGAACAGCTAAAAGCCATTCAAAAAGAATTAGGAGAAATAGATGAAGGTAAGGATGAAATTGCAAATATTTCAAAAGCTATTACTAAAGCAAAAATGCCTAAAGTCGCACAAGACAAATGTTTTTCAGAATTAAAAAAGCTTAAATCTATGAGCCCAATGTCTGCAGAAGCTACTGTTGTAAGAAATTATTTGGATTGGATGACAGAACTACCTTGGTCAGTAAAAACAAAAATAAATAATAATTTATCTGAAGCACAAAAAATTTTAGATGAAGATCATTATGGTTTGGAAAAAGTGAAAGAACGAATTATAGAATTTCTAGCAGTTCAAAAAAGAATTCAAAAAATGAAAGGTCCAATTTTGTGTTTAGTTGGTCCTCCAGGTGTAGGAAAAACCTCATTAGGAAAATCTATAGCTAAAGCAACTAATAGGAAATTTATTAGAATTTCCTTAGGGGGAATTAGAGATGAAGCAGAAATACGAGGGCACAGAAGAACTTATATTGGATCTCTCCCAGGAAAAATTATCCAAATGATGAAAAAAGCAGGCACTAGAAATCCTCTTTTTTTATTAGATGAAATAGACAAAGTTGGAAATGATTATAGAGGTGACCCTTCATCGGCTTTACTAGAGGCTTTAGATCCAGAACAAAACAAAGAATTTAATGACCACTATTTAGAAGTAGACTATGATTTATCTGATGTAATGTTTGTTACAACTGCGAACACGCTTAACATTTTACCTCCACTGCTAGACAGAATGGAAGTTATCAGAATTTCTGGATATACCGAGGATGAAAAAGTAAACATTTCTCAAAAATATTTAATTCCAAAACAAAGTAAAAATAATGGATTAAAAGATAATGAGTGGAAGTTAGGAGAAGAAGTTAATAGAAAGATTATAAGAAATTATACAAGAGAGTCTGGAGTGAGAAATCTGGAAAGAGAAATTGCAAAAATAGCCAGAAAATTAGTTAAAAAAATAGACGCTAAAGAAAAAGTTAATGCATCAATTAATGAAAAAGATTTGAACTCTCTGCTTGGAGTACAAAAATTTAAATATGGAGAAATTGAAGAAGAGAACAGAATAGGGGTTGTTACAGGATTAGCATGGACAGAAGTAGGTGGTGAAATTTTAAAAATTGAGTCAGCAGTAATGCCTGGTAAAGGCAAGATGCAAATTACCGGTAAACTTGGAGAAGTAATGCAAGAGTCTGTCAAAGCTGCAAAATCTTACATAAGATCTAAAAGTTTAGAATTTGGAATAATACCACCAGTCTTTGATAAAAAAGATTTTCATATACACGTACCGGAAGGCGCAACTCCAAAAGATGGACCGTCAGCGGGTATAGCCATGGTAACGTCAATTGTATCAGCAATCACAGAGATACCTGTAGATAAAAAAGTTGCAATGACAGGTGAAATAACATTAAGAGGATTAGTTCTTCCAATTGGTGGCTTAAAAGAAAAACTATTGGCTGCTCATCGCGCGGGTATAAAAAAGGTTTTAATACCTATAGAAAACAAAAAGGACCTAGCAGAAGTACCAGATTCTATTAAAAAAAATATGGAAATTATAGCTGTTAAAAATGTAGATGAAGTTCTTAAAATTGCATTAACTAAAAACCTTAAAAGAGTCGATTGGGTTGAAGTTGAACAGATTTCAAAAACAAAATCCAAAGAAGAGACCAAAAGCACACATTAATACTAAACTATTTAGATATTAGTTTATTGAGTATAAATTACATTTAGAGTAGGTTAACTTTTCATGGGAAAAAAAATAATTATCACTGGTGGTCTTGGATATATCGGTACGGAGTTATGTAAAATTTACTCTGGCCACAGCTGGAATGACAAAATCATAGTTATCGATAATAAGTTTGTTTCGGAAAGAGTGAACCAATTAAGAAATTGGAATATAGAATTTATTCATGGCGATATCTTAGATTTAGAATTAGTAAAAAAACATTGTAGTGATGCAGATATAGTTCACCACTTAGCAGGTATCACTCAAGTGCCAAGAGTTAAAAGCGAGAGCAATGATCAGAATGACGATTTAATAAAAAATGTTGCTGAAAAAGGAACACAAAATATACTAGATAGCATCTCAGAAAAATGTAAAATAATTTTGCCATCTACTCACGTCGTCTATGAAGGCATAAGTGTTGTAAAAAATGATATACAAGAAAATGAAGTAACCTCACCTATTCTTTCTTACGCAAAATCTAAAGATTTTAATGAAAAGCAATTACAAAAATCTGGCAAAAATTATGTGATCTTACGACTGGGGTCAGTATACGGTTATTCAACTGATACTATGAGAATCGATATAATGCCTAATTTATTTTCTAAAATAACTTCTCAGAATGGAGTTTTGAAACTATTTTCAGGGGGTAAACAAATTAAAAGTTTAGTTCCACTTATTGATGTTGCTAGATGTTTTAAATTTATAGAAGAGAGAGATGATATTAGCAACGAACTTTTCAACTTAACCAAGGATACTGTTTCAGTTAAAGAAGTTGCTGAAATTTGCAAAAAATATAATCCAAAAGTGACTCTCAGAGAAACAAATGATGAAATTCCAAACCTAGGTTTTTCTTTGTCAAACAAAAAAATTCTAAAAAAAGGTTTTAAATTTCTTTACCAACTAGATGAAAGCATAAAAGAAATGATTGATAAATGGTCAATTAAACAAATAAAAGAGGATTTAGAGTACGTAAAAAGTGGTGAGGATGAATATATTGATTCTAGAGGAAAAATTAGCAATCATGAACTTACAGAACCAATTAATCTTATTGGTCTAATAGACTCTAAGAAAGGGACAATACGAGCTAATCATTACCATCCCCAACAAGAGCAAAAATGCTTGTTTACTAAAGGTCAAATTATAGAAGTTTTTCAAGATGTTTTAAATCCTAATTCTCCAAAAATTACTCAAGTAGTAAATGAAGGACAATTATCAGTTATCAAACCAAATGTAGCTCATACAATGGTTTTTACAAAAGATACAACATTTTTAAATTTGGTTAGAGGTGAAAGAGAGCACGATAACTACGGAATAACCCATACCATTAAACACGTTTTTGTTGACGAAGATGAGAAAAATCTTTTATTAAGAAGTTATAAATTTGAATGCAGATCTTGTGGAAATAAAAATTTAAAGAGAGTTGTTTCTTTAGGTTATCAACCCCTTGCTAATAATTTGTTAAATAATAAAAAAGAAAAAACTGAATTATATCCACTTGAAGTAAATTTTTGTGAAAAATGTTACAATTGCCAGCTGTCTGTAGCAGTTGACCCAAAAAAAATGTTTTCAAATTATTTGTATACTTCATTAACATCAAAAAGTTTTAGAGAGCATTTTTCTAAAGCTGCAAAAAAATATGTAAGTGAATTTAAGTTAAAACCTA